>CETM01116103.1_pt1 | contig 12101 bp, 9 predicted proteins | sample 361451 | NCBI WGS metagenome assembly CETM01 (sample SAMEA2622690, study PRJEB7988) | marine metagenome | isolation source: saline water (ENVO:00002010), including
GAATAAAGCCACTCGCGATCATATTTTTCTGAAACACCTCTCATTGCGGGTCCAATAGCTTTCTTTTTTACCTTGTGACATGCTGCGCAATGAGTATTAAAAAGCTTTTTTCCAGCAAGAATTTGATCTTCTTGGCTATATAAAAAATCGGGGCTTAGGCCTGTTATGAAAAAAAGAGGAATTAAAACCCCTTTTAAATATTTTATTTTCAATCTATTCAAGATAATTCAGTTATAAATACTCTTATGAAAACCTTTAAATATTTCGCTACAAAAGTAATTCATACTTAGATTAAGATGAAGACTAAATATAATAATTTTGTAATTTATATTCGTTCTAAATAATGTAAATATTTATTTGCTTAATATTGTTAAAAAATGAGGTGCTTTTTATATAATTTGAGCTTAAAAATCAATTCTATTCTGAAGAATAAGTTAACAAATCTTATATTATACTCAGTAATTATTATCTCTGCTTTCTCTAAAGTTAGCTCCCAAGAAATTTATTTTCCTTTAGAAGAAGATTCTATTGTGAAAAAATTAATTCTTCAAAAAAAAGAGATAGATTCTAAAGACTATGAATCAAATTATTACACAATTCAACTTTACTATGGAAACTACTTAGTCGCTAAAGAAATATTAGATGAATTTAAAACAAATTACCCTGAATGGAAAGCAAGTATAATTTTTGAAACGCCAAATTATAAAGTCCAAGTAGGTGATTTCAAAAATTATTACGTGTCGATAAGTAAATTAAATGAAATTAAGAAAAAATATCCCTCAGCATTTTTGCTGAAACTAAAACTTTAAAGTTTTTTCTTTACTGCAACTTCCCGGAAGAATTCTAAAGTATCACTTACAGCTATTTTATTATAATCTTTAAGTTGTAGTCCACAATCATATCCTTTATTAACTTCTTTCACATCATCTTTAAAACGCTTCAAAGAAATTAAAGTCCCTGTATGCTGGACAACACCTTCTCTAATTAACCTAACGCTACATTCTCTATAGATTTTGCCTGTTAGTACCATGCAGCCAGCAACGGTACCGAGTTTAGAAATCTTGTATATTTCTCTAACTTCAGCAGTTCCAGTAACTTCTTCTTTAATTTCAGGAGATAGCATGCCTTCCATAGCATCTTTCAGATCATTTATGGCATCATATATTATCGAATAAGATCTTACGTCAATTTGTTCTTTTTCAGAAAGAAGTCTTGCGTTTCCAACAGGCCTAACATTGAAACCAATTACTATAGCATCAGAAGCGGAAGCTAACAAAATGTCAGATTCAGTTATTGCACCAACCCCTTTATGAACAATATTTATTTGTATTTCCTCAGTAGATAATTTTTGAAATGAATCTGTTAGGGCTTCCACTGATCCATCAACATCTCCTTTCAAAATTAAATTAAGTTCTTTAAATTCACCCAAAGCTATTCTTCTTCCAATTTCATCTAACGTGATGTGCTTTTGAGTTCTAACATTTTGCTCCCTTACAAGTTGGGTTCTTTTAGCAGCTATTTGTTTTGCCTCTTTTTCATCTTCTAAAACATGGAAATTATCTCCTGCTTGTGGAGCTCCATCAAGACCTAGAATAGAAACTGGAGTTGAAGGAAGTGCTTCTTCTAAAGCTTTACCTCTCTCATCAAAAATCGCCTTAATTTTTCCGCTATGTTTACCCGCTAAGAAATAGTCACCTATTTTTAGAGTGCCTGTTTGAACTAAAATAGTTGTAATGTACCCTCTCCCTTTATCTAAATATGCTTCAACTACAGTTCCAGTTGATTTACGATTTGGATTAGCTTTTAATTCAAGCATTTCCGCTTCTAATAAAACTTTTTCTAATAATTCATCAACACCATTTCCTTTGAGTGCAGAAATATCCTGGGATTGTATTTTCCCTCCCCAATCTTCAACCATAAGGTTCATAGCAGCTAATTCCTCTTTAATTTTTTCAGGATTAGAAGTCGATTTATCAATTTTATTTATAGCAAAGATTATTGGAACACCAGCGGCCTGGGCATGACTTATTGCTTCCTTAGTTTGAGGCATTATTGAATCATCAGCAGCTATAACAATTATAGCTATATCAGTTATTTGAGCACCTCTTGCACGCATTGCAGTAAAGGCCTCATGGCCAGGAGTATCTAAAAAAGTTATTTTTTCATCGCCTTTTAAAGTTACAGAATATGCTCCAATATGTTGAGTAATACCTCCTGATTCACCAGCAATAACATTTTCTTCTCTAATATAATCCAACAACGATGTTTTACCATGATCAACATGTCCCATTACAGTAACTATAGGGGGCCTAGACAATAATTCTTCATCCTTATCAACATACTCAGATATTTCTTCTTCCAGATCAGCCTTCACAAAGTCTACTTTATATCCAAACTCATCAGCAACAATTGAAAGAGTCTCTGCATCAAGCCTTTGATTCATTGTTACCATTATACCAAGAGACATACATGCTGATATAATCTCATTAATATTGACTTCCATAAGAGTTGCTACTTCTCCAACTGTAATAAACTCTGTTACCTGAATTGTCTTCCCTTGAGCTTCTTGTTCAGCTATTTCATCTTCAGATTTTTGCCTATGCTGATCTCTTTTATCTCTTCTGTATTTAGCTCCCTTAGATTTTGAGGATTTCCCTTGGAGTTTTTCTAATGTTTCTCTAACCTGTTTTTGAACATCTTCATCAGAAATCTCATCTTTATTATTTTTTCTATTGGAAGTTTTTGATTTTAAATTATTTGCTTTTAAATTATTTTGTGATTCTTTTTTGTTTGTTTCTTTACTAATTCTTTTTCTTCTTCTCTTTCTAGCTTCTTCAACATTATTTTCTTTCTTTTTTACATCATCTAAATTAATTTTTTCACCTACCCCTTTTGGTCCAGATAAAACTTTATATTCAGTTTTAATATGCTCAGTGTCATTTGATTTTTGATCCTTTTGTTCAGAAATACTATCATCTTTAGAAACTGATGTTTCTTTTGTAGGTTTGTCAGTTCTAAGGTTTTCTTTAAGAGTATCCGAACCAGACTTAGAAGATAATTCTTTTGCAATTTTCCCAGAATCAACGTCTATTTTATCAATCTTAACAGGTTCGTTCAAACCAAAATCAGATCCTTTAATCTTATCCTTTAACTCAATTGAGCTATCAATCTCATTTTTCTTTTCTTCATCAAAAGGAAGATTAGATTCTTTTTCTTTCTTTTTTTCTTCAGTTATTTCATTTGAGGCATCTCTTTTTGATTTATCTGTTTTAAATTCCTCCAATAAAATATTATGAATTTCCTCAGATATCTTAGTGGTAGGTCTTGGCTCAACTTGAAAACCTTTTGTCGATAGAAACTCAACAACACGATCAAGAGAAATATTTAATTCCCTTAGAACCTTATTTAACCTAATACTTGGATTGTCTCCCATATACTTTATCTACTTTTCAAATTCTTCTTTTAATATTTTTAGAACATCAGCGACAGTCTCCTCCTCTAAATCAGTTCTCTTTACTAAATCTTTTTCCTCTAATTCAAGTACGCTTTTCGCTGTATCTAGGCCCACTTTTTTAAATTCTTCTATAACCCAAGAATCAATCTCATCACTAAATTCAGAAAGCTCAACATCTTCTTCTATTCCTTCACGATAAACATCTATTTCATAACCAGTTAATTTACCTGCTAATCTTATATTGTGTCCTCCTCTCCCAATGGCTTTAGATACTTCTTCAGGTTCAAGAAAAACTTGCACTTGCTTAGTCTCTTCATCTATCTTTAAAGAATTTATTTTTGCAGGGCTCAATGCACGTGTAATATATAATTGTAAATTGTTTGTGTAATTTATTACATCAATATTTTCGTTCCCTAATTCTCTAACTATCCCATGTATTCTTGATCCTTTCATTCCAACACATGCCCCAACAGGATCAATTCTATCATCATAAGAATCAACAGAAACTTTTGCTTTTTCTCCAGGAACCCTAACAGCTTTTTTAATAGTTATGAGACCATCAAAAACTTCAGGGATTTCTTGCTCAAAAAGTTTTTCCAAAAAAATTGGTGATGTCCTAGACAGAAGAATCCTTGGTTTATTACCTCTTAACTCAACAGATTCAATTATACCTCTTACACTATCTCCCTTTCTGAAAAAATCACTAGGTATTTGTCTATCTTTTAATAAAATTACTTCATTGCCATCATCATCCATTAATATAACCTCACGATTTCTAACGTGATGAACCTCTGCAGTAAATAATTCTCCTTCTCTATCCTTAAACTTATTAAAAGTATTCGTGCTATCGTGTTCAAAGACTTTAGCTACCAAATTTTGCCTTAAACTTTGAACCAATCTCCTACCTAAATCTATTAGTTTCACCTCTTCAGAAACATCCTCACCAACTTCAAAATCAGGTTCTATTTTCTTGGCTTCTGTAATTTCTATCTCCATATTTGGATCTTCAACTTTACCATCTTCAACAACAATTCTATTTCTCCAAATTTCTAAATCTCCTTTATCTGGATTTATAATAATGTCAAAGTTTTCATCAGACCCATATTTTCGCTTCAAAGTATTCCGAAACACTTCTTCCAAAATAACCATTAAGGTTACTCTGTCAATCATTTTTTCATCCTTAAATTCAGAAAATGATTCTATAAGATTTAAATTTTCCATTACTTAATTTTTAAATTTTACTTTTAATCTAGCTTGTTTTATATCCTTATAATAGTATGATTCTTTTTCAACTCTAGGATATTTTTCCCCTTTGCTTTTTGAATTGATTCCTGAAATTTCTAACTCAATTTTTTTGTCATTTGCTTTTTTCAACTTTCCATCAATAAAAGTTCCATCATCTAACTTCAGCTCTAAATCTCTGCCAACATTGTTTTTGTACTGCCTAGAAATTTTTAAATTTTCCCCAATCCCTGGTGAAGTTACCTCTATTGAAAAATTTTTGTCTTCTTCGTCAATTTTAGTTTTAATTGCCCTAGAAATTTTTATGCAATCTTGCACCTTAATTCCATTATCACCATCAATAACAATTTTGATAGAATCATTACTTCTAATATCAACATCAATTAAAAAAATATCTGGGTTTTCTTCCAAAATATTTTCAAGGTAATATTTAATCCTAGTATTAAAATCCATCCAAAAAAAAGAGGCAACTTAAAAGAGCCTCTGATTATTTATTCAAAATGCTTTGCAAAGATAGTGTTTATCTTCGAATTTTAAAAAGTTATAGACGAGAATGAATTTCTGCAATAATGCCAAGAAATAAGCATAAAATTGCACACCATATAACAAATCCCCCTACGCCCATTTTTTTTTTTGTAAATATAAAAACTAATTTTTTTATTTAATCAATTTTTTTCTATAAAGAAATTTTCATTTAAATCCCAATTTGATCTTAGTTGCAATACATTAGGATAATATAAAACCTTTTCTGGTTGGATCTTTTTTAAATAATTCCCGGTATCCCACCTGCCATTATTATTCAAATCCTTGATGTATCTAATGTAATAATCACCAGGAGGTAAGTGTCTGAAAACATATAAATCTGCTTCATCAGATCTTTTTTCTTTTCGAACTACATTGAAATCCTTGTCAAGTAATTCAAGAATAAAACTCTCATCATTTTCCCTAATTATTTGTATGAAAATATTTCCATAATATTCAATATCCCTGGACTCTAAATTATATGAAAGACTTTCATTTGTGTTATCAAAAAAATCATTAATGGCATCTGGAAATATCGAAATTTCATATTCATCATTTGGCTCAACTTTAAATAGAATATTTACAATATCATAATTTTCATCTAAACTAACTTCAAAGGGGATTTTGGTAGAATCAATATTTTGCACATGAATAAATTCTTTGTTTATCTTCAAAATTGGAATATTAGATGATATTTTAAACGTATCTTTAAATTCAATAATCCCTCCACTAAGTGATTTTATAATTAAAGAATCTTTTTCTTTGTTTTCTCTAAATTTAACCGTGGAATTCCTAATTGTATCAATACCTTGTAAAGAAAATTGTAAAGAATCAAAATCTAATCCTTTAAACCAATAATTGATTGTATCCTTTACCCTGTCTCTATTTACTAAGGAAATAAACTTTCCCGGAACTTCAGAAATTAATTTCAGTTCCTTCATGTTTTTTAAATCCCCATAATACTGTATTCCTAGGCGATTTTTATTTACAAAAAAGGGACGTCCCCAAGAAAAATTTTCGGTTTCCTTAAAAATTGTTAAATCAATTATGCTGTCTTTTGGCAAGCTTATAGGTTTATCTGTAAATCCTATTTTATCTATATTTTGATCAAATAGATAATTTGCAGCTTCATCCTTTATGGCAATAATCTCGTATTCCCCCTCACGTATATTTTTAAAATTATAAATTATCGAATCTAGTGTACTTGTGACATAAAATGGTTTTTTAAAAAAAATTGTTGAATCGTTAAAGGTACTATCCGCAGGATATAAATAAACCGAAATAAAAGGTTCCGTCTCCTTTTCCAAGGCATCGTCTATTTTTCCTCTTATTTCCAATGAATCAAGTTCTGGTCCAGTTGAGAAAGCGTAATAAAAAAAGGGCAATACATTACCTTCGTTATAGTCTGCAATACTCTTTCCAAAATTAAAAGTATAGGTAGTGTTTTCATCTAAACTATCTAATAGTTCAATCTCTATCTTTTTTGAAACAACTGATTCAGGAGGTTTAATTTTATAATAGCTTTTTTCAATTGGCGGAGAAATAATTAATTGTTTTTTTAAATCCTTTATCTGTAAATACTCGTCAAAAACTAATTCTATTTCATCTTTATCAAAAAGAGTATTGTTCAATTTAGGATAAGCTCTTAATAGTACTGGAGGAATAGTGTCTTTAAGTCCACCTGTTGGAGAACTTCTCCTGGCGCAACTTATAATAAAAAATAAAAGTGCAATTTGGAAAAATATGCGAAAAAAAAATTTCATATCTAAAAATAGTAGAACAAAGTAACAGAATATTATAATTAGATCCTATATAATCATTTGAGCTAATCATGTGTAAATAAATATTTCAACATTAATGAATTTTTAAAAATTAAAAAGACTTATTTTTGAATCATGAGTAAAAAAGAGGATTCTTTCAAAAAAATAGTTTCCCATGCTAAACAATATGGATTTATTTTTCCATCGAGTGAAATATATGATGGTCTAAATGCTGTATATGATTATGGACATAATGGAGTTGAATTAAAAAATAATATTCGTGAATATTGGTGGAAATCAATGGTGCATTTAAATCAAAATATTGTTGGTTTAGATGCTTCTATTTTAATGCACCCAACTACTTGGAAAGCTTCTGGCCATGTTGATGCTTTCAATGATCCTCTTATTGACAATAAAGACTCTAAAAAAAGATATAGAGCAGATGTTTTAGTGGAAGACTATGTCTATAAAATTGAGGAAAAAATAGAGAAGGAAATTTTAAAAGCTCAAAAGAAATTTGGAGAGGATTTTGATAAAGAAAAGTTCGTTTCAACTAGCCCCAAAATAGCAGAATATAATAATAAGGCAAAAAAAATTCTAACCCGATTAAACACATCACTTGAAAAAAATAACTTAGATGATGTTAAAGACTTAATTGAATCTTTAGGAATTTCATGTCCTGAATCTGGCTCTAAAAACTGGTCAAAAGTTAAACAATTTAATTTAATGTTTAGCACTAAATTTGGTGCCTCTTCAGATAATGCGATGGAGTTATATCTTCGTCCTGAAACCGCTCAAGGTATTTTTGTTAATTTTCTTAATATCCAAAAAAGTGGTAGAATGAAATTACCTTTTGGAATAGCTCAAACTGGTAAAGCTTTTCGTAATGAGATTGTTGCAAGACAATTCGTGTTTAGAATGAAAGAATTTGAACAAATGGAAATGCAATTTTTTGTTAAACCAGGTTCTCAAAAAAAATGGTACTCATACTGGAAAGAAAATCGACTAAAATGGCATCTCTCCCTTGGCTTAGATAAAAAATATTATAGGTTTCATGATCATGAAAAACTTGCTCACTATGCTGAAGAAGCTTGTGACATTGAATTTAAATTCCCCTTTGGATTCAAAGAACTAGAAGGGATACATTCTAGAACAAATTTTGATTTGAGTAATCATGAAAAGTTTTCTGGAAAAAAATTAAAATACTTTGACAATTTAACAAATGAAAGCTATGTGCCTTATGTCGTTGAAACCTCTATCGGCCTTGACAGAATGTTTTTGGCGTTATTTTCCAGTTCACTGAAAGAGGAAATTCTACCTGATGGCTCCAGCAGAACTTTTTTAAAGTTACCTCCATCTCTTGCGCCAATTAAGATTGCTATTTTACCATTAATAAAAAAGGATGGTTTACCTGAAATTGCTAAAAAAATTTTTAATGACCTTAGGTATGAATTTAATGTTGTCTATGATGAAAAAGATGCTGTCGGAAAACGCTATAGAAGACAAGATGCTTTAGGCACTCCATTTTGCATAACTATTGATCACCAAACTCTTGAGGATGGAACTTTAACCATAAGATATCGAGATGATATGAAGCAAAAAAGAATTAAAATGGATTCCATTAACTCTACAATTGCTAAAAGTTCAAACATTCTTAAACTTTTGAAAAATCTTTGATAATTTTTGACCTAATATTAATATAAGCTTTTGGTTTAATTAAATTTAAAAAAATCAAATTTGAAAATAATTTCCTATAACATAAATGGAATAAGAGCAGCGATAAAAAAAGGCTTTATAGATTGGCTTAAGTTAGAGAGTCCAGATGTTTTATGCCTCCAGGAAATAAAAGCAATGGAAAATCAATTTGATGTAAAACTTTTTGATGAGTTAGGATATAAAAGTTTTTGGTATCCTGCCCAAAAAAAAGGTTATAGCGGAGTAGCTATTTTATCAAAAATTGCTATAAAAAATGTCAAAATGGGAATTGGTAATGAATATTTTGATAATGAAGGGAGGGTATTACAAATAGATTTTGAAAAACTTTCAGTAATCAGTTTATATCTGCCATCAGGTACTAATGTTTCTCGATTAGGATACAAATTTAATTTTATGGATCAATTTCAATTTTATATTGATAATTTGAAAGAAAAATATCCATATTTGGTAATATGTGGTGATTATAATATTTGTCATAAAAGTATTGATATCCATGATCCTGTTAGAAATAAAAACGTTTCAGGTTTTTTGCCTGAAGAACGCTTGTGGTTAGACAATTTCATTTCTAAAGGATTTATTGATTCGTTCAGACATTTAAATCCTGAGCCAAATAAATACAGCTGGTGGAGTTATAGAGCAAATTCCAGGGTAAAAAATAAAGGTTGGAGAATTGACTACATAATGGTAAGTAAAAATTTAGAAAAGAAAATCTCTGGATCCTATATTTTAAATCAAGTTTATCATTCTGATCATTGCCCTGTTGGATTAGAACTAGAATTATAAAAAAATTAAGATGCAATATAATTTGTTACCAAATACTGATATTAAAATAAGCAAAATTTGTCTTGGCACAATGACATATGGAAATCAGAACACTGAAAGAGAAGGTCATGAGCAAATGGATTATGCTTTTGAGAATGGAATTAATTTTTTTGATACGGCTGAACTATATCCCGTACCTGCTTCTGCAAAAACTCAGGGTGAAACAGAGAGAATAATTGGTACATGGTTTAAGAAAAAAGGAAATAGAGACAAAGTAATTTTAGCTTCAAAAATTGCAGGTCCAGGTGATTATACAAAACATATTCGAAAAAATATGGGTTTTACAAAAAAGCATTTTGATAAAGCTATAGAAAGTAGTTTAAAAAGATTACAAACAGAATATATTGATCTGTATCAGCTACATTGGCCTGAAAGAAGAACAAATACCTTTGGTATTCGTGGTTTTATTTATTCAGATTCAGATCCATGGAAGGAAAATTTTGAAGAAGTTCTTGACGCGTTAAATTATCATATAAAACTAGGTAATATTAGACATATAGGGCTTTCAAATGAAAATCCCTGGGGAATAATGCGTTTCTTGAATTCATCTGAAAGTTTAAAAACAAAAATGATTACAGTTCAAAATCCCTATTCACTTTTAAATAGACAATTTGAAGTTGGAAGTTCAGAAATATGTCATAGAGAAAAAATAAAACTCCTTGCTTATTCACCTCTTGGCTTTGGAGTTTTAACAGGGAAATATTTAAATAATAAGAAACCAAAAAATTCACGCTTAACGCTATTTCCAAACTTTAATAGATACTCAAGTCCACAAAGTATTGCTGCTACAGAAAGATATGCGTCATTGGCCTTAGATTATGGAATTTCAATTACACAAATGGCTTTATCATTTGTTAATGATAGGTCTTTTGTTTGTAGTAATATTATAGGAGCTACTAATATGGATCAGCTGAAGGAAAATATAAGCTCTTTTAAAATAGTTCTGTCAAAATCTATTTTAAATGAAATAGAAAGAATTCATAATGAAATCCCTGATCCAGCGCCATGATTTTCATTAATTTCAATGCCCGCATCAATATAAACAAAGATATCTTTAGTAAAGTCTTCATTTTCAATCTTCTCATCTTTCAAATGGCCTAATCTTACAATTATTAGATCTTCTTCAGGAATAACTATTACATACTGCCCTAAATGACCTCTCATCATAAAAGTATTATACCCCTTATAATCTTTTAACCACCAACCGTAACCATAATGAGGAGAATTATTAAATCTAGGCTTTAATGATTTCAAAACAAAGAGTGAATCCAAAAGTTGAGTCTGATTCCATTTTCCAAAATCTTTATATAGTTTTCCAAATCGAGCAAAATCTCTTGCAGTAGATGCTAAACAGCAATAAGCCTTTTCCATGTCAGCCGATTTACTATCAATCTGCCATAATGCGTCATTTTCAGCCCCCATAGGCTGCCAAAATTTTTCAGACAAATAATTACTTATCTTTTTACCTGTTGCTTTTTCAATTACCATTGCCAGTAATTGAGTTGCTCCACTTAAATAACTATAAGATTCTCCAGGTTTTTTGTAAATAGGCTGATTTAAAATTAACTTATTTAAATCTTCTTCGACATATGATCTTGTTGTAATTGAAAAAGGTGAATAATAGGATTCATCCCACTTCAATCCTGAAGCCATACTTGAAAGATCTCCTACAGTTAAAAGGTTAGCATAAGGACCTCTTAACTCAGGTAAAAAATCAACTACCAGTTGATCTATATTTTTGATATAACCTTCCTGTATTGCCATTCCCATAAGGGCAGAAACAATACTTTTTGACATGGAAAAAGAATTACTCTTTGTATTTCTATCATAACCATCATAATATTTTTCATATAGAAGACTGTCATTTTTAATAATCAAAAAGGCAACTGTTTTAGTTTTATTATGATAATTTAAAAAGTCAGAATCATATTCAAATTTGTTATACATGGAATGCCTAGCCCACGGTTGCTCGTTTTCAGATGCTCTAATTAAACGATTATCAAAAGATTCATAATCATTTAAAAATGCTGTCAGATGACCCTTAAAGTAAAATTTTGAAATTCCAGTTAAGAGATATTTATAATCTGAAATATACAATAGAGAAAAAAGGATAAAAAGGATAAAAATAAAAGTAGAAAGAAATCTAAACATGTAACGAAATTAAAACAAATTTAAATTTTATACTACCAATAAAAAATTCATTTTAATCATTTCAGGATTAAAGAATTATAAAAAATACTTTTTAACTTATTTTAATGCTTTTAATCTAAAATTATTATTTTTGAAAAAATGCTATAAAATTTATATTTTTCGTTTATTTTTATTGCTTTTTTGATATAAATTGATTAATTATTTGATTTTTTAATTAAAAATTAAATTTTTTATTAATATATTTTTAATAAAATTGATTTTTAATCATTAATCGGTTTTTACGTTTTTTCTATATTGCAACTTCAAGCCACCATTACTGATATAGAAATAGTGAAAATTCCTTCAATCACAGCAAAAATTTCTTTGAGAAATCAAATATTTGTTGCTATGATCTTTTTAGTTTTACTTGCCTGCTTATTAATACTGATAGCAAC
>CETM01199799.1_pt1 | contig 12101 bp, 6 predicted proteins | sample 361451 | NCBI WGS metagenome assembly CETM01 (sample SAMEA2622690, study PRJEB7988) | marine metagenome | isolation source: saline water (ENVO:00002010), including
AGGCGACTCAGGATTTAGCTTTAGAGACGGTATGGGCAATGTTTACTCTGCATCGATCAACGCAGCAAAGACGCAGGAACAGTCAACCTCTAGAGCGATCGGCTACAGCGGAGTCAACACTGCTGCAAAACTTGCAAGATCGATCTTCGGTTCCCTTCACCACGCGATCAATTTCGGTGTAGGTGCTACTTCAACAGGTTCAGCCTCGGGTAATAAGCTTCGCTGCGAGGTAAATTACGTAGCCGGATCAGCTGTGGTGCACATTACACAGTCTATCGGCGGACCAATTGGAAACGTAGCACTTTCAGGACATGATTTAATGACGGGAGGCGCTCCCAGAGTATCAATTACAGGGTCTCAGGGTTCAGCCACGTCCTTTGACGGAGGAACTGGTGGTTCAACACCAATCATTCGAGGAGTTGTTCTAGCACCTTCTGGCGTTGTTCTATCACTATCTGGTGGAATCACCGCAGCCGGCGCAAGTAAGCAAACGCCTCAGTCAACAACTGCAGGTTCTGTATCACCAGCATTCGGTTTCATGACAGGTTCTGTTAACATCAGAAACGGAAAGCAAGAATTCGTAATGCTTCTCAATGGACACAAAGGAACAGGCCAATATCCAAATGTCATTACATCATCCTTTGATCCTGACGCAGGAAACTACATTTCTAGTGTCTTTAACACAGATCCTACAAAAATAGAAGAAGCAGGTCACTATCTGTACGCTCACTATGACATTCACCCTGCGCTAGCTAAGGTGACAGGGTCAGGAGTTCTTCAACAAGGTGCTACTGAAGTAAACGGCTCCGGAGCCGGCGCAGGTGCACCAATTTATCAAGATGTAGCATTCTTACTTACAGGAGCGTTAGCAAGAAACACAAACGCTTCTAACAAGGCACCTAACTACGAAGGGTTCGAGACAAGGTACAGAGAACCACGTTCTCCATGGGTAATTTCTCAGAAGTTTGGTGGCAAGCCTGTTAATCTATTCAAGATCTTCTCTAGAGACGACGGTAAATATGCCAACCATCTCTTTAAGATCTCAATTGAAAATATCCAGAATTCAAAATCAGATATCGATAAATACGGAACTTTTGATCTGCTTGTTAGAGACTTCTATGATACTGATACAAACCGTGTCGTCTTGGAGCAGTTTAGAGGCCTATCTTTAAACCCCCTTTCTGACAGGTTCTTGCCAAGAGTTGTCGGTGACAAATATACGAAGTTCGATTTTGATAAGAAATTGGGTGCTCAAAAGCTTGTCAACTACGGTGAACACCCCAATAGATCGAGCTACATTAGAGTTTCATTAAATGATGACGTGACGGACGGAAAGATTGAAGACACTTCACTCCCAGTAGGGTTTAGAGGTCACTTCCACCTAGTAACATCTGGAACAGAATGCTTAACAACTCCACCGAATCACGTCGGAAGAATGAACGATGCATCAGTCTTAAAGAGAGCTCAAACACTGCCCGTTCCTTACAGAAAGAACATTAAGGTAAACAGACCTCCAAAAGAGCAGTCAGATCCAACGTACTATTGGGGCATTCAGTTTGAGCAGCAAGACGATCATCTTGAGCTCAACAGAGGCGTGAAGTTTAATAACTCTCTGAAGTCATATACCACATATTTCCCGGGTTGGCAAGAAACATATCAACCAGCATGGGCAGGAGACAATGCAGGGACAGCTAACTCTACACAATTTGGAGTCCTTGACGCCGACAATTTCCAAGGTGGGCTTTTCACACTTGAGAACATCTTGGTAAGAACAGGAACATCAGGGACCCCCGACGCTAAGCAGTGGCACAGTGCATCATATCACCGATTTGGTGGTATCGCTACAAATGCTTCTAACAAGACACGCGGCTTAAATATAGCAACAGACTTAAGTGATCCGGGTGTTAGAAAATATGCCAAGTTCACCTTCTTTATTCAAGGTGGATATGACGGTGTCAACATTTTCGATGAAGACAAGTCAAAACTACTTAACAATGCTGTTAAGAGAGAAATGGACGAGGCAGCTCAGGGTGAGTCAGATGGACCAACCGTTTCGGCTTACGCTAAGGCACTCGATATTATTTCTACGAAGGCAGATGTCGACATTAAGCTTCTGGCAATACCAGGTATCAGGCACGAGCAAATCACAGACAAGGCAATAACAGCTGTTGAAACAAGATTTGATGCAATGTACATCATGGACATCGAAGAGCGCGACGTCGACAATAAGGTTGTAACAGGCTCTGTTCAAGATGTGGGTGTCAACAACACTATCACAGCTTTCAAAGACAGAGGTTTGGACACGTCATTTGCTGCAGCTTACTTCCCCGATGTGGTAGTAAGAGATCCATTCGTAGGATCAAACCTGCAAGTACCGCCTTCTGTTGTTGTCCTGGGTGCATTCTCTCAAAATGATAGAGTTGCTCACCCATGGTTCGCTCCAGCTGGCTTCAGCCGCGGCGCTCTAGATCCTTCATCTGAGGGAAGAAAAGGCGCAGTGAAATTAAGTCGTGCAAACCTTGATACAATTTATGATTCAGATGTAAACCCACTAACAAGCTTCCCAGGCTCACAAGGCATGGTCGTTTGGGGTCAAAAGACGCTTCTCGCTAGACAGAGCTCGCTTGATCGAGTCAACGTGAGAAGACTGTTGATTGAAATCAGAAGACAAGTCAAGGCAGTAGCTAACAGAATTCTGTTCGAACCAAACAGAGAGTCAACGCTCGCAAAATTCTCAGGCGCTGTACAACCAATTCTTACTAGAATCCAAGAACAGCAGGGACTGGATAAATTCAAGGTAGTAATTGACACATCTACAACAACGCAGGCAGATGTAGAAAACAACACCTTAAGAGGTAAGATATTCTTGCAACCCACAAGAGTTGCAGAATTCATATCACTAGACTTCGTCATCACAAATGCTGGTGCAGAAATTTAGGATAGAAAATAAATGAGTGTAATAATTATTAGCATAATATCATCAGGAGAAACCCAAAATGGCTGATACTCTTTCCGTAACTGACATGCTCCCAAATAAGTTCGAGCCCAAAAGAAAATTTCGATGGGTATTCGCTATTGAGGGCATTGATGCATTCTTAATGAAAACCGCTGCACGTCCAACGTACACCACAGAGGAAGTTGCAATTCCATGGATTAACCACCACAGATACGTCGCCGGCAAAACAACGTTCGGCACAATGTCTGTAACCTTGCACGATCCGATCGCACCTTCTGGTGCCCAACAGGTAATGGAGTGGGTAAGAACACACTTCGAGTCTGTATCAGGTCGCGCAGGTTATGCTGACTTCTACAAGCGTGATTGTCAACTCAAGCTTCTAGATCCAGTAGGTACTGTTGTTGAACTGTGGGATATTAAGGGAGCATTTCTCACAGAAGCTAACTTCAACGACTTGTCTTACGACGGATCAGACTTAGTTGAAATCGCAATGACACTAAGATTTGACAACTGCGTACTGCAGTACTGATAATTTAGTCATTAAGCTTTGCTTTAAAACTCTCGTAGATTACTACGAGAGTTTTTTAATTTTTACATGTTTAGAAAAATAAAATAAATTTTACCATGGATACATCAAAGTTACTTTTTCAAAAGTATGGTGAAAAGCTCAAAGACGTGCAGCCTTCTCGTCGCATCGCGTGCATAAGTGACCAGGATTGTGCAGAATCATTAGGTGTCGACATAGACATACCATTCAATGTACTGTCTGTTAAAAAGCAACAGGGAGTAAACGTATACATCCTAGATGTAACCCACGGTAAGGGTGAAGATACAATTGAAGTGCCCGAAGATAAATTGGATTTTTACTTCGGCAAAGAAGATATTTTATCAACAGCAGAAGATCACTTCGATACATTTGTAGATATTCAAGACATAGATCAGATCTATGAGCTTGCAGACATTGAAGATGAATTTGAAGATGACTTAGACGATGGTCTTGATGATGATTTTCTTGACAATTATGTGTAAATAAGTTTTACTAAAATTGGGTATTTGTGAATAATTGATAAGGTCAATTAGGAGAGTTTAAATTGAGCAACAAAAAGAAACAGACTAGAAATAAGGTTTTTTCTGAAGAAGAAGCACCTAAAATGGCAATGCCAGGAGCTCCAATAAGCAATGTAATGAAAGATGATTTTGGGCTAGAGATCCCTTATGAATCTGTTCCGTTGCCGTCTTTAGGACAAGTCTATCCAGAAGATCACCCTCTTCATGGCCAAGAAACTGTAGATATCCGTCCTATGACAGCTCGAGAAGAAGATATTCTGACATCACGTGCTCTTATTAAAAAGGGGACAGTAATCACACACCTAATTGAGTCTTGCTTAGTTGACAAAAACATTAGAGCAGCCGACCTAATCTCTGGTGACCGAAACGCTTTGATGATAGCTCTAAGAGTTACAGGATACGGTGCTGAGTATAAAACAGAGGTAACATGCCCTGAATGTGGAACATCCTCTAAATATGAGTTTGACTTAGCCGAAATGCCAATTAACCGGCTAGGAGCAGCACCAGACGACATAGGTGAAAACCTCTTTACTTTCGAACTACCTTATACTAAGAAGAAGGTAAAGTTCAGATTCTTGACAGGCGCCGATGAAGAAGAAATTACAAGGATCGATGCCAGAAGAAAGAAGATGGGACAGATCTCAGAGAGCAATATTACTCAACGGCTTGAACATACTCTTGTCGAAGTCGCTGGAGTTACTGATCGATCAAAGATTAATAACTTTATTAGAAATATGCCCGCAAGGGACTCACGTGCACTTAGAAAGTACATGGACGATATAGAGCCAGGAATAGACATGACCTCCTGGTTTGAGTGTCCTGCATGTGGAGAGGGGTCTGAACTGGGGGTACCTCTCGGGGTAAACTTTTTTTGGCCTGACGCCGAATGATAGAGAAGCACTTCTTGAGCAACACTTTCTATTGATGTATTACATGGGTTTCACTTATAGTGAGACCTATAACATACCAGTCAAGTATCGACACTGGTTTATAGAAAGAACAGGTAAAGAAATTGAAAAGGCTAACGAAAAACAACAGCCTAACCCACATGCAGCACACCAGCAAGACGCACAATCAAGGATGCTCTCTGGTAAAAACAGGGCCCAAGTTCCCGCAAGATTAAGAAGAAGCACGTGATAGAAGATAATTAATCTTGAGGTACCAAATGAAAACTCATGATAAAATTATTATAGGGGCTGCTTCTTCTCTTCTTGAGCGCAAGGAATATGCAGGTCTTAAGCGAGAAGGTAAAAGGACAGAGACATTGGGGCGTGCCTACGATGCTTCACTTGCTCTTCTAGAAGCATTAGACTCAGAAGAGACAACATTGTCTGAGGTAAAAGACCTTGTTAATGAGAAAAAAGTAGCTGTCTTAGAATTGAAAAAAGTAGGCATTGACTGGCCTTTGTAGGCGCCTTATATACCTAGATTTTTAAGAACTGTATATTTATTTTACAGGTACTGTAGCGTAAGGCGGTTTGTCTAATGGCATCTGATATCAATGTTGATGATTTAAATGACATAAATGATGCTATGGGTGAGCAGATAAAGCTCTCTCAACAGCTTACGTCTGCATGGAGAAAAGGTTCACAAGAGATTAACCGGCTTTCCGACGCCGGCGGAGATTTTGGATCAACATTTGGTAAAGAGCTTGCTAAAACAAACTCTATGACAGGTGCCCTTAGCAAGGCCTTGCGTGTAGCAGCTAAAGATACAAAGAAGTTTGGTAGAGCAGCCGGTGTAGCCGCAGCAGCATTAAAGGGTATGGCTAGCGCGATTGAGCTTGCGACAAAAGCAGCCAACGCGATGCGAGGTGGCTTCCTATCTTTAGGCAAGTCTTTCTTAAAGCTTAACTTCAACCTTATAATTGCACCTCTAAAAGTCGTCAATGCGTTGATGAAGATGGCTAATGAAATAGCCCAAAAGCGTGCCGAGATTGCCCAAAAGTCTCAAGATTTGGCAACTCAGTTCGGTTCTCAAGCAAAGGGTCTCCGCCAGATGGCCAAGGGCGCCGGCGCAGTTGAGAAAAAGTTTGGCAACATGTTCAAGTTCATGTCAGGCGAGGAATATGCCGCAGTGGGTAAAGCTGCTGAAGATCTAGGCGACACATTTAACGCTTTAGATGCCAATGGCCTAATGCCAAACATTGAAAATACGCTCATTCTAAGCAAGGTGCTGGGTCTTGGTGCAACCGAAATGCAAGCTTTGGGAACACGAGCCTTAGCTACTGGAAGAGACCTGAATTCTTTCTCTGATGAATTAGTTCAACAATCCTACGCAATGATGGAAGCAACAGGGGTTGCTCAAAAGGTCATCTCGAAAGATATCGGTGGGATAATGGCTGATGTCGCCAACTTTGGTAACATCACAATTAAGACTGCAGCCGTAACTGCAGGTCGCTTAAGATCTCTTGGAACTTCATTTAAGTCCCTGGCTAAAATCACAAACAAGTTTATGAACTTCGATAATGCTGCCAAGTCAGCAGCTGCTTTAGGTCAAGCATTCGGCATGGCTCTAAATCCAATGAAGATGATGAAAAATGCTGCCAAGGATCCTATTAAGAATCTGGAGATGTTGCGAAAGAGAATGTTCGCCGCCGGGAAATCATCTGAAAAGATGAATGCAGCGCAGTTACGACTCCTCGCTTCTCAGACAGGCCTATCAGAGCAGGAAGCCCAGCTGATGTTCTCACAAAAGAACAGGGGTAAATCAGTCAAAGACTTGAAGAAAGCTTCAAAAGACCAGATGTCAGATGCGGACAAGATGACAGCCGCAGTAAAGAATCTCACTAATGAATTCTCAAAGATGATTGAAATTCTGTCTACAGGTGGAATATTTGAGAACATCACGAAAGGCTTTAGTGACTTTATGAAGTCAAAAGGCGATCTTCAGTCGTTTCAAGAACTTAATGAGAAAATGTACGAACTCGGTTGGAAGCTAGGTGAGGTTTTCCAACGCCTCGTTGACATAGGGTTTTTCGACAAGATTATTGACAACATCAGCAAGCTACTTCCACTGATGGACCAGCTTGCACGACCCGGCGGATTCTTTGACTTGTTGATGCAGGGTAAATTTACCGAAGCATTTCAAGACTTTGACAAGACATTCCAATCAGTATTTGGGATGGGATTCAAAGATGCCATTATGAAAGCCCTGGACTACCTCGCCGGAATGGCAGCTGAACTAGTAACTGCTGCTGCAAAGGCTCTAGAGGAATTCTTCCCAATGTTCGAAGCCTCCCTAACCGGGGAAGGAAACGTGGGCCAGATGGAATCGGGTTTTGCGAAACTCTTCAGCGCATGGGGTCGATTCTTCAAAGCTCTCTGGCCCTACATCGAACTGATTCTGGCCGAGATCTGCAAGGGAATTTATGAATGGGCAAAATCTAATCCTAAAGAAGCGGCCTATATCGTTTTAGCTTTAATGGCACTTTTCAGCCCTGCTGTTCTTCTTAAAGTTGCAGGTCTGGGTATTATTGGTGCGGGAGCGTTTATTGGAGGGTTCTTCAGTACAATCTGGAACGCAATGAAGGGTGCCAGCTTTATTTTCAAACCTTTTCAAGCAGCGTGGAACGGATTCCTCAGTTGGCTGACCGGCCCTGGAAAGATTGCTGATAAGATGTTTAAACCTCTTTATACAGTAGGTCAGTGGTTTCAGTCAGCCGGAAAATGGATTAAAGACGTAGGAAGTAAATTCAGTACTTTCTTTGGAAATGTTTTTCCAAAGACATCAAAGTTTGCAGGCCTGCTGAAAGGTGTCGGCAAGTTGTTTGGAAAGCTAGTAACACCCGTAGTTTTCTTCTGGCAAGGGCTTAAAAAGATGGGTGAGCACCTCTCGAGGGTTAAAGACATTTGGACTGGTACGGGCAGTGTTATATCAAAGGTATTTGACACTATAGGTTCGGGTATTCGAGCCTTCTTAGAGTGGGGTGCAGCTTTTGGTGACTTCCTAACATTTGGTTTTTTTAATTTTGAACAAGGGCTCATAGATTCTTGGGCAGGTCTCGGAGACGCCTTCCACTGGCTATTTGTAGAAGTAATCTGGGGCGCCTTCCAAGATCTTGGAAACTGGATTAGAGACGCCTGGAACAGCACTATTGAATGGTTCGCCTCAGTCGGACAAGCCTTCGTCGACATCATAACTTGGCCGTTCAAGAAAGCCTGGGAAATAATTAAGAGCGTATGGTCTTGGCTATTGCCCGGATCGCTCCCACCAATAATGCAAGAGATGATCGACGGTTTTGCAGCGGCTAAAGATGCAATCGTCAACATTCTCCTTTGGCCGTTTAAGAAAGCAGCCAAGTGGGTGAAGAAGGGTTGGAGCATGGCAAAAAACCTTGGCAGTAATCTCATGAAAGGCTTGGGGGACCTCAAAGATAAAGCCAAAGCCAAAGCAAAAGAAGTAGGAAAGGGCATCATGGATGGCATCGATTCTGGAGTTAAAAAAGCAAAAGACATCGGCCGCTCTGCAAAGAAAAGTGTCAAAAGAGGATTAAAGAAAGTAGGAGGCTGGATCGGGTTAGGATCCCCTGCCAAAAACCTTGCAAAGTGGATTGGTCGCCCGATGATGCAAGGTATCAACATGGGTGTTGAAAAAGAAGGTAAGAGTAAAAAGTTTACCGGAATGTTCTCAAAGTCTCTAGGCTTTTTAAAGAAGTTCACTAAATCAGGCGCAGGAAGGAAGATTCTAGGAGGACTTAAAAAAGCAGGCAGTTGGCTACTCGACGGTTTCGGCGCGCCATTCAAGAAGTCACGAGCGCTAAACAGTCTAAAGAAAGGGTGGGGCAGGGTTTCGTCCGGAATGGGCGATTCCCTGAAGAAATTTTGGAAGTTCGGATCTGAATCCAAAGTAATGAAGCAGAATGGTAGCTGGCTGATTGAAGGCCTAGACTCAGGTATTAACACTGCGCTCGACGCAATGGAGGCAATAGGTCCGGCAATTGCAGGAAAATTCGGAATAGATCCCAATACTGGAGAATTATCAGCAACTGGTAAAGGCATTCAGACAGCATTTCAGATGATCCAGACAGTCGTCGGAGGTGTTCAAGACATCGTCAAGACAATGCACGATGCATCAGATATTGAGTTCGATCGAGCAGCTGCTCAGTCTGCGATGGAAAACGCAATCTCTGATTTTGAATCTGTTATGCTCGGGCCCGACGGCATGTTTCGACGCATCAAGAAGATGAATGACAAGTTCCAAGTAGAGATGATTGAAATGGGCTTGGCCGGGAAGAAGATGCAGCGAGAAATGAGTGAAGCCGGCTTCGGGGGCGCAGGAAATGACCAACTGGTTGCCCTGGGGATGTTGGACATCTCCGCAGATGAGATGATGGAGAACAAGTTGCAGCACCTCGCCGGCATGCATGGTCAGCAACGAGTTCGAGACACAGCCCGCGCCAAAACCGAAGACGGCAAAACGGCGCTAGACCGGGCAACCGGAGGAACAATGCTCGAAATGATGGGCCGGGGCATGTCCGCCTTCGCCGAGCAGCAAGAAGCTATCCAGAAACAAGTAGGGTTGGTTAACAGTACGTTGGACTCGATGTCCAACTTGAACGAGTCATCAAAGAAGATAATGAAGCTGGGTCCATCAATGACAGACAACTTTAATGAAGCGGGTGTAGTCATGGCCAATGCATTTGAATCTATCGGGAGTATGTTGTATAATGCCAATGCTTCGGGATACAATATGGGTGCATACGCGGGAACTTTTGCTGAGATGTACAGTTACATGCAAGACGCCATTACAGATGGTAACGACCTAGCTGATTTATTCCAGCATGAATTCCTTTATGGTTATATTCCAGAACTCTGGGATGAGAGAATCGAAGCTGCCGTTACGCTCCAGGGGCACATCGAAGCACTGGCAATGGAGCTTGCTACAATCAACACGCTGGTTGAAGGCATTCCTAACATTGAATTGAAAGCCACAATCGATGATATTGAAGATCATTTATCAATCGTAGAAGAATTTACTAAGATCAAAGACAAGCCGATATCGATTAACTTCGCGCTTGATATTCATCTTGACGCAGAGAATCTGGCCAAGGCAATGTTACAAACAGAAAACTTCAAAGTACACTTACCATTTAAGAAGACACCACCACCCAAATAGGAGATAAGAAATGTCATCAAGAGTAAACCCATCCGACCTTTTAGATGTAGACTTTAAAAAGAAGCTTCAAGAAGACGATCGATTCAAGAAGTACTACGATCAGCTCGATGAAGAACAGAAGGCACACGTAGAAGGTTTTGTTGAAGAGATAACCAGTATATTCATGCCAAACATCGCAAAATTCTATCAAGGATTAAATGAGCTATCTGACGAAGAGCGTCAGGAGTTTAAAGAGAATATTCAGAAGATGAATACTTAGTAATAGGTGAACTTAAGTGGCAGAGTCAAGATCAACATTAAAAGATTTTCTAAGGGCACACCCCTATGGTGCCAAAGAAGGTACTGACAAGATCGATTATATAATCGATCAGCAGGGAGACGGTACAGCTGATCCTGGTGTTGATGATCTTCGAGAAGATATTCGAGATGCGTTAGGTGACTATGTTGCAAAAGAAACAAATGAATCGAACAGGTATTTTTTAAAACCGGGATCTGAAGATTTTTCTATCATAGCTGACGACGGCGGCCGCGCCCACCACACAGTAGGATCCGGCGGATCTGCTGTTTCATACGATAAAAACATCGACGCAGCAGGTCTAAGATCGTATTATGATACCATTTCAGGAGGGTCTGCACCCGATGCTAAGGGCGGCGGAACCTTTGATGGAAATCAAATAGCTGATGTTGTTGATAAGTCAGGAAAAGATGAGGCAAAAACCGGTCATGAAGCCCTTAAGCAGGCTCGTGACAAAGCTTTAATAAGCCCAGTTTTGACACAATTCAATAGATTCCACCCCGATGGTAAGTCACCCTACAACCCATCCAGATCCCCGATGTCATCAGGTGATGTTGATGCTTTGAAGTTTGTTTCGAAGCAAGACAAATTAGGTGAGTATGATAGTAACTCTGGGGGTGTTAAGCTAAAAGAGATGAAGGATATCGGTCACAAGCTCATCGTAGCTGCGACAGGACACTCACCGTCAACGGGCGACTTGGCAGCGATCCTACCTTCTCTCCAGCAGCTAGGGGCTACAAAAGTTGACCCCAATGATGTTCTTGCTCGTAATGTCGAGAAACCCGGTTTCGGCGGAGGAAACCGAGAGACTAAAGGTGCATCTGTTACAAAAGTCTACAAGGGTTTTCGTGATAAATCTTGGGGTGTTTTAAACAGCCCACTTGAACCGTTCGGCGCAACACCAAAAATGGGAATGACTGTGCTTGTCATTGCGCTTGTTCTAGCAATTGGAATACTAGTAGATCTTGTGGCGATGATTATTGGTGCACTGATCCTACCTCTTCCATCGAGTAATAAGCTAGTATCATCGTATAACAACCCAAACCCAGGAAAAATAGGTAAATTTTTCCGAGGCAGCGGAGCGGCGCTTGTTAAACCATCGTTCTTCGGTGTACGTCCTACGAACATGGATTTTGTCGAGGCGACATCATTAGGGACAGAAATTTTCTTTGGAGAAGTAGATGCCTTCAAAGGAGGCTCAGGTGGGATATTTTCATTCTTGCCGGGCGGGAGAAACATTAATGACTCCCCGGGTTATTATTCAATTGTTTTCCGTGCTGTCATTAGATCGACCATTGAGATCGGCCTGGCGTTTGGTGACATTTTCAAGGGAGGTCTGTTCGCTGCCTTAGGCGCAATTGCTGACCTCTTTGCCACAATTAGGAACTCGAAACTAATTGGCTACATAAACATGCTAGCAGCAATGGGTGATATCTACGAAGACGTCCTTATTGAAGCTGATGCATCCAAGATAATTTCTAAACCTGGCGATGCTTCAGGAGTTATTGATACAAAAGTCTCATCAATCGATGCAATAGAGTTAAAGGCAGGAATTCAAGAATATCGAGTAGGTAAAAGTAGATATACAATCGACGGGGCTGATCAAACACTAGTTTGGCGCCAGGGAGCCCCTCCCAGTACTTACTTGATAAGTGCAGACGTCTT
>CETM01037671.1_pt1 | contig 12097 bp, 15 predicted proteins | sample 361451 | NCBI WGS metagenome assembly CETM01 (sample SAMEA2622690, study PRJEB7988) | marine metagenome | isolation source: saline water (ENVO:00002010), including
AAAAACGTCGAACCCAATTCGCCCCCATGGGGTGGATGATTATATATTAAAATTACTACTGATTTGAATTTTTTAAAATTCTTTGCTTCTCCCTATTCCAGTCTCTTTGTTTAACATCTTCTCTTTGATCATAGGTTTTCTTTCCTTTACCTATTGCAATATCACATTTAATTTTATTTTCTTTCCAGTAAATTGATGTTAGTACACACGTAAGACCTTGTTGGCTGATTGCTTCTAAAATATTATTTATTTCTCTTTTATTTAAAAGTAATTTTTTAGATCTTGTTGGGTCAATCTGATCATTTTTTAAAGATGGGGGAGGGTCAATTTTTAAACCAATAACCCAAGCCTCATTATTCTTTAGGGTCACATATGAATCTTTAACATCAACCTTGCCATTTCTTAAGCCTTTGACTTCCCAGCCTTCTAAAACTAAGCCAGCTTGGAATTTATCACTCAAGTGATAATTCCGTGAAGCATTTTTATTCTTGACGATGATATTATTATTTTTAGTATTCATAATGATTCTCATAATTATGAATCTGTTCAAACTATTTGCAAACTTTGGGGGCATATATGCAAAAGACAAAAGTAACTTTAATTTATTGGGGACTGTGCTTATTTGTTTTCTTGGCTTTGATTCCGTGGATTTTTAATCCAACTTTGGCTATTCATTCAATTCAAGTACTTGCAATATATGGCGGCATTATAGTTGCTTTCTTGGGCGGCATGATTTGGGGCTGGGATGGATCGCAAGCTTCATCAGCAAATTTTTGGTGTGCAATTGGGTTCTCTCTTTTGGGTTTCGGAGTAGCATTAGCCTCCTTTATTAATCTGTCGGCAAGCTTAATTTTATTAATTCTTTCCCTACACATTTTTCTGAGTTTTGAGAAAAAAAATAGTTTGTATTTCCAAACAAACATAAAATATGCAAACGCAAGAACTTTGATAACAAACTTAGTTACAATATGTTGCATAACTTCCATAGCATTTTTATATAATCCATATACATAAATAACATGAACGTAAATTCTTCTTCAAAAATCAACGAAACTATCTCATGGGTAGGAAAGTGGACATTCGTACTTGCAGCGGCTGGCTCAGCAGTTGGCTTGGGAAATATTTGGGGCTTTCCATATAAAGCAGGCACTGAAGGAGGAGGGGCTTTTGTTTTAATTTATCTTCTTTGCATTTTAGCTGTTGGATTACCAATCATGATGGCTGAAATAATGATTGGAAGGCGTGCTAGAAAAAGCCCGGTCAATGCCATGAAAACGGCAGCCCTAGATTCAGGAAAAACTAGCAAGTGGCAGGCTGTTGGTTGGGGTGGCTTAGTTTCTGGAATTTTAATCCTTTCTTTTTATAGTGTTATAGCTGGGATATGTCTGAATTATATATTTATTGCTGCCTTTCCTACTCCTGATGTTTCCTCGCTAGAGCAATTTAATATAGTTACTGCATCTCCATCCAGATTAATGTTTTGGCACACTGTCTTTATTGCATTGAACATTATGATTATTTCAGCAGGTGTTATTGGCGGGATTGAGAGAATGGTCCGCTTATTAATGCCAATGTTATTTATTTTAATGATGGTGATGGTCATTAATGCAATGATTAATGGTGACTTTGCTAGAGGCTTAAGCTTTTTATTTGCTCCAGATTTTTCAGAAGTAGATGCTACAACTTTTTTAAGAGCTATGGGACAAGCATTTTTTAGCTTGAGCTTAGGTATGGGCTCAATAATGTGCTATGGCTCATACATGCCACAAGAAGAAAATATATTTAAAACTTCTCTGACTGTAGCAGGTCTAGATACATTAATAGCTATATTGGCCGGATTGGCAATTTTTCCAATTATTTTTGCATATGGTCTAGAGCCTGGAGCAGGTCCAGGCCTAGTATTTGTAAGCTTATTATCTGCGTTTGTAGATATGCCACTAGGTAATATTGTTGGCCCTGCTTTCTTTGCATTACTGTCAATCGCAGCATTAAGCAGCGCTATCTCTCTTTTGGAGCCAAGCGTTGCATACTTTGAAGAAGAAAAAATAGTATCGAGGTTTTCAGCTGCTCTAACCTTAGGGCTCTTTGCATGGCTAATAGGTATTGGTAGCGTACTTAGTTTTAATGATTGGTCTGATATTTCTTTTATTGGAGATCTTAATTTTCTAGATTCAATTGATTATTTAGCAAATCAATTTTTGATGCCTATTGGCGGGATGATGGTTGCTATTTTCGCTGGATGGTTTTTAAAACCTGATCTAGCTCTAGATGAATTTTCTGGTATTCATCTGACTATTTTTAAGATTTGGAGATTCTTTATTAAGTTTATCTCCCCGGTTCTTGTTGCAGCAGTTTTTGTTTATCAGCTAGTAAGTTAAAAATGTCAAACAGCTTTGAAGGATCTGAAATATTTGAAGCACCGCCAGAAAAAATACTTCTTCTGATCAATAACTTTGAGTCCTATAAGGAATTTTTACCTGGATGTCTTGAATCTTCTAGATTATCAGATTCTGAAGAAGGTAATGTCATGGGCAGATTGGTATTTTCATTGCTGAATAAAACCTATGCATTTGAATCACAAAATAAAACCTTTGATGATGAGATAATCATCACTCAATCCAGGGGGCCATTTTTAGATTTTGACGCTCGATGGAGTCTTGAATCAATTGATGCAAATAAGACAAGGGTGAAATTTAAAACTAAATTTACCCTTCCATTTTTCCTAAAAATGCTGGCAACACAATCTTTAATAGACAAAATCGGTAAGAAATTTATAAATGCCTTTGCGAAACAGTTATTAAAATGAAGATCTATATTTCTGTTCAAAATGATAATGATTCAAAATTTTCAGAGATTGATCTTTCAGAGAGCATTACTGCAAGAGAAGTCTTAGAACTATCTGCAGTTAAAAGACTTTATAAATAAGAAATAGACTTATTGAGAGTTGGTATTAATGGCTAGGAGTTAGATGGTAAGTATAAAGTTAATCCAATCAATTACAGAATGTCTCATGGTGAAAGACTAGAAATTTACAAAACTCTCTTTCAAGACCCGAAACAAAGACAAAAAAACAAAGCTAAGCAGGCAAAAAAAACTTAATTATCTTAAAGGGTAATTTCTTCAAGCACCCAAGCATCTAATTTTTGATTTAAATCGAAAGATAACGATAGTTTTTTTTCACCAACAATAGTTTCGCCAACTTTAACTGAATAAAAATAGTCCCATCTATTTTGATGAATGGGGCTATTTAACAAAGGGGTGCCTAACAAATACTGTACTTGATCTTTAGATAGACCTTTTACAAGCTGTTCTACATCGTCATCTTCAATAATATTGCCTTGCAAAACAGCAACCTTAAATGGAGCCAAAGAGGAGCAATTTGATATTACGCCAATTGATAAAAAAATGATTAAACAGGCTTGAGTTAATTGCTTCATGAGTTGATTTGATTATACTTTGAAAGATGGTACATCGAAAAGATTATGAGTAAAGAAAATACTGAATTAAAAAAAGCTGGTTTAAAAGCAACCCTTCCTAGAATACGAATTTTAGAAGCGCTTGAATCAAGTGATAATCGTCATTTAAGTGCCGAGGATATTTATAAGCAGCTAATTGCTTCTGGCGAAGATGTTGGCTTGGCAACTGTATATAGAGTGCTGACTCAGTTTGAATCGGCTGGGATAGTCATGCGACATAACTTTGAAGAGGGCCATGCAGTCTATGAGATTACTCCTGATGATCATCATGATCACATGATATGTCTGGAAACTGGCAAAGTAATTGAATTTCACGATGAGATGATTGAAAAACGTCAAGAATCAATTGCAAGTGAAATGGGCTACGAAATAGTTGATCACAGCATGGTTCTCTACGTAAAACCTATCAAATAATTTATCTACTAGCCCTTGAACTAACAATTGGTCATCCCAATATATTTACATACTGGGAATAAAGATGGCAAAAAAACATAAAGTTAAAGATCAAACTAATCTTCAAGAAGACTCTGTCGATGTGGAAATCGATTTAGATGAAAACAACTTAGTAGATGAAGGGTCTGATTCATCTATCGAAGAAACGGATGAAACTCAAAGTGCTGAAGATCAAATTAAAGATCTTGAGGAAGCGCTGTTAAGATCAAGAGCCGAGCTAGACAATGCTTATAAGAGAAATACTGCTGATATAGAAAAAGCACATAAATACGGCGTCGAAAGATTGCTAAATGAGTTATTGCCCGTTGTTGACAATCTTGAGCATGCACTAAACAACTTCTCGAAAAAATCTTCAAAAGAGGATAGGGAGGGTGTCGAGCTAACTCTTAAATCTTTTGAGTCAGCACTTGATAAATTTGGTATAAGTCCCATCTATCCAGTAAATGAAAAGTTTGATCCAGTTAAGCATGAGGCTGTAATGACCTCTCAGGATCCAAAAAAAGAAAATAATGAAATTGAAAATATATTTCAAAGGGGTTGGGAGCTCCATGGTCGAGTGGTAAGGCCTGCTAGAGTTTCCGTAATTAAAAATTAGGAAAAAATTATGTCAAAGATTATAGGAATTGATTTAGGTACAACAAATAGTTGCCTAGCTGTTGTGGAAGGGCAACAACCAAAAGTTATCGAAAATGCTGAAGGGGGCAGAACGACTCCATCAGTCATAGGTTATTCAGATGATAATGAAGTTTTGGTTGGTACTCCTGCTAAAAGGCAAGCTGTAACAAATCCAGAAAAAACTTTATATGCAATTAAAAGGTTAATTGGAAGAAGATTTGATGACGATGTTGTAAAAAAAGATATGGACATGGTGCCATATGAAATTATGAAGGCTGATAATGGAGATGCATGGGTTAAAGTAGATAACAAAAAATTAGCTCCTCCCCAAGTTTCAGCTGAGGTCCTAAAAAAATTAAAGAAAACAGCAGAGGAGTATTTGGGTCATGAGGTTTCAGAGGCAGTCATAACTGTTCCCGCTTATTTTAATGATTCGCAAAGACAAGCAACTAAAGATGCAGGCAAAATAGCAGGCCTTGAAGTAAAAAGAATAATAAATGAGCCAACTGCTGCAGCATTAGCATACGGTTTAGATAAGCATACCGGCGATTCTATTGTCGCAGTATATGATCTTGGAGGCGGTACTTTTGATATCTCCATTATTGAGATTTCTGAGGTAGATGGCGAGCATCAGTTTGAGGTATTGTCCACAAACGGTGATACCTTTTTAGGTGGTGAAGACTTTGACTTAAAATTAATAGATTATTTTGTTGACGAATTTAAGAAAGAATCTGGATTCGATTTAAGAAGTGATTCTATGGCTTTGCAGCGTTTAAAAGAAGCTGCAGAAAAAGCAAAAATTGAGCTTTCTTCATCCGACCAAACTGAAATCAATCTCCCATATATAACTGCTGATAGTTCTGGTCCAAAACATTTTGTTCATAAAATCACGAGAGCCAAACTTGAATCTTTAGTTGAAGATCTGGTAGATAGAAGTCTTGCCCCGCTAAAACTTGCATTAGAAGATGCAAAGCTTAGTGTCGGCGATATAAATGAAATTTTACTTGTTGGTGGGCAAACTCGCATGCCGATGGTTCAGCAAAAGGTTAAAGATTTTTTTGGCAAAGAGCCAAGAAAAGATCTTAATCCTGATGAAGCCGTTGCAGTAGGTGCCGCAATTCAGGGATCGGTTCTATCTGGTGATACTAAGGATGTGCTCTTGCTTGATGTGACCCCATTAACGCTTGGGATTGAAACATTGGGAGGAATTGCCACTCCATTAATTGAAAAAAACACTACTATACCAACTCAAAAATCTCAGGTATTTTCAACAGCTGAAGACAATCAATCTGCGGTTACTGTTCATGTTATTCAAGGTGAGAGAAAACAAGCAGTCCAAAACAAATCTTTGGGCCAATTTAATTTAACAGATATTCCTCCTGCAGCTAGAGGCACCCCTCAAATTGAGGTGTCCTTTGACTTAGATGCTAATGGTATTCTCAATGTTGCGGCTAAAGATAAAAATACTGGCAAAGAGCAATCTATAGTTATTAAAGCTTCTAGTGGGTTGTCTGATGATGATATTGAGAAAATGGTTAAAGATGCGGAGGCTAACGCAGAGGACGACAAGAAATTTGAAAGCTTAGTTCAAGCAAAAAATAATGCAGATATGCTTGTTCACGCAACTAGAAAATCTATTGCTGAAGCTGGAGAAAATCTTACTGAAGAAGAGAAAGATGCGGTAGAGGCATCTACTCTGAAGCTTGAAGAAGCCATCAAAGAAGATAGTTTAGACGCAATCGAAGAAGCTACTAAAAATCTAAATGAAGTATTAACTCCACTAACTCAGAAACTATATCCTCAAGCTGAGGAGGTTTCTTCAGACTCATCTGAAGAGACTTCAAGCGATGAGAATACAGTTGATGCTGAATTCGAAGAAGTTAAAGAAGAAGAAAAGTAAATAATGTCACAGAGAGACTATTATGAGGTCTTGGGGGTCTCTCGCAATGCTTCAGATGCTGATTTAAAGAAAGCTTTCAAAAAATTAGCAATGAAATATCATCCTGATAGAAATCCGGATGATCCTGCAGCTAATGAAAAATTTAAAGAAGCTGCTGAGGCATATGAAGTCCTATCTGATGCAGAAAAAAAAACTGCTTACGACCAATTTGGTCATGCAGGTGTTCAAGGTATGGGTGGTAACCAAGGAGCGGGATTCCAAGATTTTAATTTTGGAGACATCTTTGGAGATATATTCGGCGATGTATTTGGAGGGCGGAGATCTTCAGGCAGATCTGCCAGAGGACAAGATCTTCAATATACCCTTGAACTCTCTCTTAAAGAGGCAATCCTTGGCGTAAAAAAAACAATCAAAATACCTGTAGATAAATCATGCAATGATTGTTCTGGATCTGGAGCTAAACCAGGCTCCTCTCCAGTTACCTGCAGTCAATGTAATGGTGTTGGTCAGGTAAGAATGCAGCAAGGTTTTTTTTCAGTGCAACAACCCTGTAATGCATGCAGAGGTGAAGGAAGAATTATTCAAGATCATTGTGGTTCATGCAGGGGAGCTGGAGTGAAGCACGAAACAAAATCGCTTTCTGTAAGCATTCCATCTGGTGTAGATAATGGAGATAAAGTTAGACTCTCAGGTGAGGGAAGTGCAGCAAGAGGAGGACATACTGGTGATCTTTACGTTGCCATTCAAGTTGCGCACAATGAAATTTTTGAGAGAGATGGCAGAGATTTATATTTTGAAGCTCCTATCCCATTCGAAGTTGCAGTATTAGGAGGAACAATTAACGTTCCTGGCCTTGAATCAAAAATTGCTCTTAAAATACCATCTTATACTCAAACAGGTAAAATTTTTAGGATTAAAGGCAAAGGTGCTTCTTCAGTTCGAGATTCGCGAAGAGGTGATCTTTTATGCAGAGTTGTTGTCGAGACGCCCGTAAATCTCTCAAAGGCTCAACTAAAGATATTTGAGGAATTTGCCCAATCTATAGCTGGCGAAGAACATCATCCAATAGACAAATCTTTCAAAAAAGCCTCAGACAAATTTCATAATAAATAGAATATTGCATATTTTAATAAATGGGTTCAATGGAAATATGGGTCAAGCAATTAAGGCCCAATGCATGCAATTGAATGTAAAAGTTTCGGACTTTCAATCTAAATCAATAGATTTAAATGATATATCAGCTGTAATAGATTTTTCTTACCCAGGAGGATTTAAACTTTGTGTCAGTTATTGTATTGAGAATAAGCTCCCATTAATATCAGGAACTACTGGCCTGACAGATGAGCATTTAGAGTTAGCGAGTACTGCAAAAAAATCTATACCAATATTACTTGCCTCCAACATGTCAATTGGAATTGCTAATTTAAAGAGCTCAATAGAAGAGTACCTTACCTCAATTAGCATCTCTTCAAAGTGCAAGATTATCGAAATTCATCACACTAATAAAAAAGATGCTCCCTCTGGAACGGCTATGGAAATTCAAAGATTTATAGAAAATTTACCTGGGAGCAAAGTAGTTAGCCCTATAGATATTGAATCTTTCAGAATTGGTAATATTTATGGAATTCATAGAATTGAATTTGAAAATGTAGAGGGAAAAACAACGTTTCAGCATGTTGCAAACTCGAGAAACGTTTTTGCAATAGGTGCGTTGCAGGCAGCAAGATGGATTAAATCAAAAGAAATTGGAGAATACAGCTTTGCTGACTTGTTGAATAAAAAGCTTTAATCTGTCCCAACTTTTCTATAGAATACACAAACTTAAAATCCCGAAGGTACCAAGAAGATTTCTGTTGGGGTGCTCGTAAAGATGAGTCAACATTATGAGGTACCGGAGTAATAACCCCGGAGGAAATTGTGAGCATTGTTTCTATAAAAGACCTGTTAAATGCAGGCGTTCATTTTGGTCATCAGCAAAGATTTTGGAATCCCAAAATGGAATCATTTATATTTGATACCAGAAAAAAAATTAGCATTATTAACCTTGAGATGACTCAAGAATGTCTTAATGCAGCTGCATCGAAGGCTGAAGAGATCTGTTCAAAAGGAAACAGGATTTTATTTGTTGGTACTAAACGGTCTGCATCTAAAACTATTAAAGAATCAGCCTCATCTATCGGCCTTCCTTATATTGATAAAAGATGGTTAGGCGGCACTTTAACTAATTGGAAAACGATTCGAGGTTCAATCAGACGACTCTTAGATATCGAAGAATTGCAGTCATCAGGAAGAATTAACAAGCTTTCAAAAAAAGAAGCTGTAGATATTGCAAAAGAATACGAGAAGTTAGACGCAAGTGTTGGTGGTATAAAAGATATGAAAGGCTTGCCAGATGCATTATTTGTAGTAGACGTTGCATATGAAAAAATAGCAGTTACAGAGGCAAAGAAAATGGGTATCCCAATCATTGCTTTGGTGGATACTAATTCAAATCCAGAAGGAATAGACCACATTATTCCTGGTAATGATGATGCAATTCGATCAATTAGATTGATTGCAAAAGTTATTAGTGATGCATGCGCTAGAGGCCTTGCATCTTCTCAGGGCGGAGTTCTAAATATTCAAACTGATGATGAGGCTCCAGCTGTTAAAGTTAAAAAGGCTTCAATAACATCTGGTAAAGCTCTAAATCTTGTAGAGGAAGCTGAGTTAAGTGAGCCAGAAGAAGATCTGTCAATTGAGAAAGACGAAGTAATTGATGAATTTGTTGAAGATTCAGTTGAGACAGGCGATGAATCAACAGTTGAAACTGAAGAAATTTCTGCCGAAAATACAGTCGAATCAAATGATGCTGTCGAAGAGACTAAGGAAGAAAAATGAGCATTACTGCAAGCCAAGTTAAAGAATTAAGAGAAATGTCTGGCGTCGGTATGATGGAATGCAAAAAGGCACTTGTTGAAACAGATGGTGATTTAGAAAAGGCTTTAGATCTTCTGAGAGCAAATAGCTCACTTAAAGCTGAGAAAAAAGCTTCAAGGGTTGCTGCCGATGGCGAGGTTAAGATTGCTGAAAATTCTAAATATACTAGCCTTGTAGAAATCAATTCAGAAACTGATTTTGCTGCTAAAGATTCTCAGTTCAAGGATTTTGCAAATGATGTTGCTGAGCATCTTGCTAACAATCAAATCAATGATATATCTGACCTAAGTTCGATATTTGAAGAAAAGAGACAGTCTTTAATTCAGTCTATCGGAGAGAATATTCAATTAAGAAGACTTCAAACCCTTGAAGTTCAATCTGGAGGTTGCATCGGAGCATATGTTCATTCAGACGGAAGATTAGCCGCCCTAGTTTCTATTGATGCAGATAACAAAGAATTAGCGAAAGATTTAGCTATGCATGTATCTGCAACCAATCCAAGCTGCCTGCAATCAGACGATATTGATCCTGAGTTACTTGAGAGAGAAAGAGCAATATTTTTAGCACAAGCAGAAGAGTCTGGAAAAGATGCTTCCATCATGGAAAAAATGGTAGAAGGCAAGGTTAAGAGATTTCTTTCTGAGGTTACCTTGGTTTCTCAAGGGTTTGTTAAAAATCCAGATCAATCAATTAAGGAGTTGTTAAAAGAAAATAACACATCAATCGTTGCCTTTGCTCGCTTTAAAGTTGGCGAAGGTATAGAAGTTGAGGTTAAAGATTTTGCAGCAGAGGTAGCAGAGCAACTACAGCAATGACATCACTCTCCTACAAACGTCTTCTAGTAAAATTCAGTGGAGAGGCTGTTGCTGGAGATGACGAGCACGGAATAGACCCTAAAATATTAGACCAAATGGCTCAATCTGTTAAAGATTGCAAAGAGCTTGGTGCACAAATTGGAATTGTAATAGGAGGAGGTAATCTTTTTCGAGGAGAGAAATTAAGCAAAGCCGGAATGGATAGGGTTGCTGGCGATCATATGGGTATGCTTGCAACTGTTATGAATGGGATTGCTTTAAGAGATGCTTTGGAGAGAGCTGAGGTTGAAACTAGGGTTATGTCAGCAATATCAATGTCGGGTGTAGCTGAGCACTATGATAGACGTTTAGCAATCCAACTGTTAGCTAATGATTTCGTTGTAATATTTACTGCTGGAACTGGTAACCCATTTTTCACAACTGATAGTGCAGGGTGTCTGAGGGCTATAGAAATTCAAGCAGATATTATGTTGAAAGCAACTAGGGTCAATGGAGTTTATTCTGACGATCCTGAAAAAGATGAAAAAGCTATATTTTATCCATCTCTTTCTTTTGATGAAGCAATTCAAAAAAACCTAAAAGTAATGGATGCAACTGCTTTAACTCTTGCAAGAGATCACAGCCTACCATTGAAAGTTTTTAACTTAAATTATCCAGATGCTTTGAAAAGAATTGCTTGCGGAGAGGAAATTGGAACATTAATATCTTAGTTATGAACGAAATCATTGATCAAATTAAACCCAAAATGCAAAAAGCTGTCGATTCTCTAGCTCATGAATTTAATAAAATTAGAACAGGTAGAGCCAATCCCAGTATCCTTGATTCGGTGAAGATTGATTATTACGGAAATCCAACTCCCATCAATCAAGCTGCAAATATTTCTGTAGAGGAGGGTAGAACTTTAGCTATCTCTCCTTGGGATAAATCTCTTATAGGGGAGATAGAAAAAGCAATTATGGCATCTGATCTAGGGTTAAATCCAAGCACGAGCGGGGATTTGATTAGACTAACAATGCCTGCTTTGACGGAAGAAACTCGTCAAGAGTACATTAAACAAGCAAGAAATGAAGCTGAAAATTCAAGAATTTCTATAAGAAATACTCGCAGGGACGCAAACAATACTGCTAAAGATAAGCAAAAAGCTGGAGATTTCTCCGAGGATAATCTCAAGCGAATTGAAGGTTTAGTTCAAAAGGAAACTGATCATTTCATTGGTCTCGTTGATGCAGAACTTAAACAAAAAGAAGAAGATTTAATAGAAATTTAGTTATTTCATACCCAGCCAGAATGGCAGAAAGCAAGCAACCATCACTCAACCTTACCGGGATTAATGCTGCAATTATCATGGATGGAAATGGAAGATGGGCCAAAAAGAATGCTTTAAACGTAACCTCAGGACATGAAAGAGGTGTTGATGTTGTAAGAAAAATTGTCGAGTCCGCCGCAAAAGCTCACTTAGAGTCTCTCAGTTTATACGCTTTTAGTTCTGAGAACTGGTCACGTCCTAAAAAAGAAATTCTAGGTATTAAAAAATTGATAATAACTGCAATAGATTCTCAAGTTCCGGAACTAATCAGTCAAAAGGTAAGATTAAATTTTTTTGGGGATTATTCATCTTTTGGAGATAGAGTTATTGGAGCTATCGATGAGGCCCAGAAAGCGACTGCATTTCAAGATCCAAACCTGAAATTAAATATTGCTTTAGGTTATGGAGGCCGTGCAGACATAATTGAAGCAACAAAATTAATAGCAAATGATATTAAGTTGGAGAAACTCTCTGTAGAGAATATTTCTAATGAGACTATTTTTAAATACTTAAAAGCACCTATTAATGAGTTAGATCTTTTGATTAGAACCGGTGGAGATCGCCGAATAAGTAATTTCTTGTTATATCATTTAGCTTATACTGAGATCCAATT
>CETM01102611.1_pt1 | contig 12095 bp, 12 predicted proteins | sample 361451 | NCBI WGS metagenome assembly CETM01 (sample SAMEA2622690, study PRJEB7988) | marine metagenome | isolation source: saline water (ENVO:00002010), including
ATTTTTCTATATCAAGAACAAGATCAATCAATTGCTCTTTTTTACATTCAATTAGCCTTTTAACTGATGCTTTGGGCATTAGCTTGTTTAATTCTTTTTTTTTGTAATTCAGCAAAATCTTCATCGGCATGGTAAGAAGATCTTGTGAGGGGAGAAGAAGAAACCAATAAAAATCCTTTTGATTTAGCTATAACTTCTAGATCATTAAATTCTTGAGGATTATAATATCTATTTAAAGGATGATGTTTAGGTGAAGGTTGTAAGTATTGACCTATAGTTAAAAAATCAACCTCTGCTGATTTTAAATCATCCATTACCTGAAGAATTTCATCTTTTTTTTCTCCTAAACCAACCATCAATCCTGATTTAGTAAAAATATTTTTATCAATTTTTTTTACATTTTTTAAAAGTTCAAGTGATGAAAAGTATCTAGAACCAGGTCTTATTTTTCTGTAAAGTCCAGGTACTGTTTCAATGTTATGATTAAAAACATCTGGCTTTGCTTCGATAACTTTTTTGTAAGAATCTCCTTTTCTTAAAAAATCTGGAGTCAAAACTTCTATCGTTGTTGTGGGATTATTTTTTTTTATTTCTATAATAACATCATAAAAATGATTAGCACCTCCATCATCAAGATCATCTCTATCTACAGAAGTAATTACAGCGTGCCTTAAATTTAATTTTTGAATTGCTGAAGCTATTTTAAATGGCTCTAATTTATCAAGTGGTTTTGGTATGCCAGTTATTACATCACAAAAAGCGCAAGCTCTTGTGCATGTGTCACCCATTATCATAAATGTTGCATGTCTTTTACTCCAACATTCTGTTATATTTGGACAATTAGCTTCTTGGCAAACTGTAACAAGATTATTTTGATTAACTACTGTTTTGGTATAGAAAAATTCTTTACTATTTATCAATTTTGATTTTATCCAATTAGGTTTTTTTTTAATTGGATTTATAGGTTTATTTACTTTTTCTGGATGTCTAATTTTCATTTTCTTTCAATATATGAATTGACTCACTTTTTCTACCAAATAAAAATTTTTCTCTGATTAATATTTCTATAAAATCTAAATCCAAGTTTTCTGATAGTAATGAATTTTTCAATTCTAAATCTTCAATTTTTTTATTTAAATCAATTTTCTGTATTTTTAGTTCATTTAATAATGTCTTTTTATTTAAATAAGAAATTAAACCTCTTTCTCCATCTAAAAGGTTAAAAAAGAAATAAAAAACAAAAAAAGTTGATAGTAATAGAAAAAGATTTTTTTTTATTTTATCAATCATTAAGATATTTTATTCATTTTTGCTTTACTTCCAAGGTCTTCTTCAATTCTTAATAATTGGTTATATTTTGATACTCTTTCTGATCTAGATAGAGAACCTGTCTTGATTTGATTAGAATTAGTGCCAACAGCAAAATCTGCAATAAATGTATCTTCACTATCTCCTGAACGATGTGAAATTATAGTATTAAATCCAATTAAATGAGCAAATTTAATTACTTTTAATGTTTCAGTTACGGTTCCTATTTGATTTAATTTTATTAAAATTGAATTAGATGTTTGTTTTAAAAATCCTATTTTTAGTCTTTCCAAGTTTGTGGCATATAAATCATCGCCAACTATTTGTATTTTTTCTTTTAACTTATGTGTGAATTTACTCCAAGATATCCAATCATTCTCACCAAATGGGTCTTCGATTGATTGAATCTTATATTTTTTTATTAATGAATTATATTTTTTTATAGTTTGATCTGGTGATATAAATTTTTTTGAATGAACAGAATATTTGTTATTTTTTAATAATTCATTTGCAGCTACATCTATACAAATTGAAACATCTTTTCCGTTTATAAATCCAGACAGTTTGATAGCTCTAACTATTAAATCAAGGGCTTCTTCATTGTCCTTTATAAATGGAGCAAAACCACCTTCATCACCAACCGATGTAGATAAATTTTTATTTTTTAATATTTTTTTAAGATTGTTTATAATTAAATAACATATTCTTATAGCCTCAGAAAAATTTTTTGCACCATCAGGTCTAATCATAAATTCTTGGATTCTAAGAGCATTATTAGCATGGGCACCACCATTTATTATGTTCATTAAAGGGTAAGGTAAAAGAAAATTTTTCTTATTAATAAATGTTTTGTATAAACTTATATTTTTTAATTTTGCTGATAACTTTTTAACAGCCATTGAAACTGCGAGTATTGAATTTGCTCCTAATTTAGTTTTTTGCTTTGTTCCATCTAATTTAATTAAAATATGATCTATTTTCTCTTGATTATGCACATTTTGATTTTTAATTTTTTTAGAAATTTTTTTATTAATAATATTTACTGCTGTAAAAACACTTTTTCCTAAATATTTTTTACTATTAAAGTCCCTTTTTTCAAAAGCTTCGTAAGTTCCAGTAGATGCACCTGATGGACAAATTGCTGACGCGCTTTTATTATTACAAAAAACTTCAGCTTCTATAGTTGGATTACCTCTGCTATCGAAAATTTGTCTTGCGACAACTTTTGAAATTTTACTCATTAATATTTTTTAATTAATTTATCTATTTCTACAACTTGATTAATTAAATTTTCCAATTTATTTAACGGTACCATGTTAGGTCCGTCGGAAGGTGCGTTATTAGGATCTTGGTGTGTTTCTATAAATATAGACGCAACACCAACCGCAACTGCTGCTCTTGTTAAATATTCTACAAATTCTCTTTGACCACCACTTTTTTCTCCAAGACCTCCAGGTTGCTGCACTGAGTGTGTTCCATCAAAAACTACTGGGTAACCGTTTTTTGCCATAATAGGAATTGATCTCATATCTGAAACTAAGGTGTTGTATCCAAAACTAGCACCTCTTTCGGTAACTAAAATATTATCATTTCCAGATTCAGAAATTTTCTTTGTGACATTTGTCATATCCCATGGTGCTAAAAATTGACCTTTTTTTACATTAATAATTTTTTTTGTTTTGGCTGCAGCTACTAATAAGTCAGTTTGTCTGCATAAAAAAGCAGGGATTTGTAAAATATCTACGTGGTTCGATACTACATTGCATTGTTTTTCATTATGTACGTCAGTTAATATAGGTATGTTTAATTCTTTTTTAATTTTGTCAAAAACAGGTAATGATTTTTCTAAACCAGCACCTCTTTTACCTTTTAAACTAGTTCTATTCGCTTTATCAAATGAAGTTTTATAAATAAATCCGATATCAAATTTTTTACATATCTCTTTTATTTTACCAGACATATCCATAGCATGCTGTTCAGTCTCAAGCTGACAAGGTCCAGCAATTAATGTAATTTTCTTATTATTTGAAATCTCTATTCCATTGCAATTTATTACTTTGTTTTCCATTAATAGAATTTTGCAGCTTTGATAAATGAAGAGAATAAAGGATGTGGTGATAAAGGTCTAGATTTAAATTCAGGATGAAATTGAACTCCTATAAACCATGGATGATTTTTAAGTTCTATTATCTCAGGAAGCTTGTTATCAGGGGACATTCCAGAAAAAATTAATCCTTTTTTTTCAAATTGATTTTTATAATTATTATTCACTTCATACCTGTGTCTATGTCTTTCATTGATCGTTTTTGATTTATAAATTTTATTTATCAATGAATTATGTTTTAATTTAGCCTCATAAGAACCCAATCTCATTGTACCCCCTAAATCTTTAGAAGTACCTTTGATTAATTTACCATTTTTAGTCCATTCACTAATTAATCCAATTACTGGAAAACAGTTTTTGTCTAGTTCGCTGGAACCAGCTTTTTTAATATTTAATACATTTCTAGAAAATTCTATAATTGCCATTTGCATACCAAAGCAAATACCTAGAAAAGGAATTTTTTTTTTTCGCGCATAGGAAATTGCAGCAATTTTTCCTTCTGTTCCTCTTTTTCCAAAACCACCTGGAATCAAAATTCCAGAAACTTTTTTTAATTTTTCTTGAATTTTATTTTTTTTTAAATTATCTGACTCAATTCTCACTAGATTTACTTTAACTTTATTTTGAATTCCGCCGTGTATAAGCGCTTCATCTAAAGACTTGTAAGCATCTTTTAAATTCACATATTTACCAATTATCGCAATATTAACATATTTTTTTGAATTTAAAACAGTTTTGGTTATTTTTTTCCATGGTAATAAATTTACTTTTTTTTTAGGTTTTATTTTAAAATATTTGAAAACTTGTCTGTCAAGTTTTTCATTAAAAAAACTTATTGGCGCTTCATAAATTGTTTTCACATCCACAGTCTCTATTACATTTGAAATTTCAACATTACAAAATAAAGATATTTTTTTTCTTTGGCTAATAGGTATGGATTGTTGTGATCTACAAATTATTATATCTGGTTGAATTCCTATACTTCGTAATTCTTTTACAGAATGTTGAGTGGGTTTAGTTTTAATTTCATCAGATGATTTTAAAAATGGTACTAATGTCAAATGGATAAATAAAGTTTTACTTTTACCAACTTCATTTGAAAATTGTCTAATTGCTTCTAAAAATGGTAAACTTTCTATATCACCTACTGTTCCACCTATTTCACAAATTACAAAATCTTCATTGCTAATATCACATTTAATAAATTCTTTTATTCTATCAGTTACGTGTGGAATAACTTGAACTGTTTTACCAAGATAATATCCTTTTCTTTCTTTTTTAATTATATCACTATATATTTTACCAGTAGTTATGTTGTCAGTCTGTTTTGCTGAAATATTAGTAAACCTTTCATAATGACCTAAATCTAAATCTGTTTCAGCACCATCATCAGTTACGAATACTTCTCCATGTTGAAATGGACTCATTGTACCAGGATCTACATTTATATATGGATCCATTTTTCTTACTCTTACTTTGTATCCTTGTGATTTTAGAAGGTAGGCTAAAGATGCTGAAGTGAGACCTTTCCCTAATGATGAAACCACGCCGCCGGTTACGAATATGTATCGCGCCATGGAATTACGTTATAGCTTTAAATTTAAAAAAGTAAAAGAATTATTTATTATTTTCAGGAATTTCTGGTGCTTCATCTACATTTTCTTCAATTTTGTCTATTACAGATATTGTAGGTTCAATCTCACTCCTCGAAAGTATAGTTAAACAAATGCTACAAATAATAAATAAGGTAGCGACTATTGCGGTAGCTTTAGTCATAAAATCTCCAGCAGAACGAGAAAACATAAAATTATCTTGAGAAACTCCAATTCCTAAGGCACCACCTTCAGATTTTTGCATTAAAACTAAAATTACTAGAAGAATAGCGAGTATAATATTGATTGTAAGCAGAATATTTTCCATGACAACTAATTAATTGATTTTTTTATGATATCAATAAATTTTTTTGATTTTTGTGATGCGCTACCTATTAAAAAACCTTTTAAAAACCTTATTTCTACTAAAGAATTAATATTTTTTGGATTTACAGACCCTCCATACAAAATTCTTGGATTTTTAATTTTAAATTTTTTTACTATATAATTTTTTATAACTTTAATTTGATATTCTAAATCCTTATTATTTAAAACCTTGCCACTTCCGATTGACCATACTGGTTCATAGGCAAAAATTATTTTTTTATAATTTTTTACATTTTTTAATCCAATGTTAATTTGTTTTTTAATAACTTGAAAAGTTTTCTTTTTTTTTCTTTCAGCTAGTTTTTCTCCAAAACAAAGTATAACATTTAAATTTTCACTTAAAGATGATTTTAATTTTAAATTAATTATTTTATTAGTATCTCCAGTTTGTCTATTTTCTGAATGACCTAATATAACATATTTTGCACCTGTTTGTTTTATCATTTTGGCATTTATAGATCCTGTGTATGGACCAAAATTTTTATCATGATGGCAATTTTGTGCACCAATACTAATTCTTGTATTTTTTGTTTTTTTTACAAATTTATCAAGTATCGTGTACGGTGGACAATAAACTATTTTTGCTTTTCTAAATTTTGTAAGTTTTGCTAAATTAATTACACTATTAATCGTATTAATTGACTTAAGATTACCAAACATTTTCCAATTTGCTATAAAATACATATTTTTATAATTATTATTTGTTATAATTAATAAATTAATTTATAGGTGTGTTTTTTATATAGATCAATAATTTAAACGTTAATTATGATAAGTAAATTAAGAGATTTTTCAAAAACTAAACTTGCTACGGTAATAGTTGCAATAATAATTGTTCCATTTGTTTTTTGGGGCATGGGCAGTGTTTTTAGTGGAGGAAATACTAATAGTGTAGCAAAAATAAATAGTTATAATGTTTCAACAGATGATTTTATTAATCATATAAACAAATCAAGAATCGCAACTGACTATATTAGAGAAAACTTAGATAATAATATTTTAGACGATCTGTTGAATGACTTGGTTGCTTCTTCAATTATAGATTTAGAAATCAAAGATCTTAAATTATTTCTAACAGATAAAAACTTGGCTAAATTAATCAGGTCAAATAATATGTTTTTAGATTCTAAAAATAAATTTTCAAGAACAAAGTATGAAAAATTTTTATTAGAAAATAATCTATCGCCTACTCAATTTGAATATACTTTCAAGAACAATCATCTAAAAAAGAACCTTTTTCAGTACATAAGTGGAGGAATTAAATCACCATATTTTTTAACAAACCAGATCTACAAAGATGAAAATAGAAAAATTGAAATCTCCTATATAAATCTAAACAACGTATATAAAAAAAAAAATTCATTTTCTAATGACGAAATTCAAAAATTTATTTCTGAAAATAAAGATAAATTAAAAATAGATTTTATAGATTTTTCATACGCAAAATTAACACCAAAAAATTTATCTCAGTCCGATGAATTTACTGACGATTTTTTTACTAAAATAGATTTAATAGAAAATGAAATTATAAATGGAAAAAAAATTGATCAAATTATTAAAAATTATAACTTAGAGATCTTACGTCAATCAAATTACTCAAGTATAGAAAATGAAAATAAACTATTTAATGAGATTTATAATAAAAGAAACGAGGATAATATACAATTATTAGATAAAAACGATTATTTTTTAATATATGAAATAACTAATATAGAAAACAAATTACCAAATCTAGACAATAAATTTTTAACATCTGTGAGAGAAAGTGTATACGAAAATCACAAATATGAAATAAATAAAAAATTTTTTGAAGAAATTCAGAATAAAAAAATTACATTAAAAAAATTTAAAGCAATCGTTAACAATAATGATAAATTAATTAATAATATTTCTTTAAAATCTATTGCAGATAACGAATTTTTTTCTAATGACTCTATAAAATTAATATATTCTATGCCTAATAAAAGTTTCTTATTAACAGCAGATAAAAAAAATAATATTTATTTAGTTTATATAAATAATATTATTTCAAAAAATATAACAAATAATGATGGTAAAATGAAATTATATTCAAATCAATCTGTAAAGAATATTAAGAACAACTTATATAAATCGTATGATTTATTAATGAACGACAAATACAAAGTAAAACTTAATCAAAAAACTTTGGACAGAATTAAAAATCATTTTAAATAATGCTAAACGTCAACTTGGAGAAATTTAAATCTCTTCACAAAAAGAAAAAAAATCAAGTTCTTTATTTTTCTAAAAATACAAATGGTAAAGAAGAAATTTTAAATTTAATTGATAATTTTTTAATAGATAAAAATAGTTTTATTTTTGAATCTGTTGAAAAAGGAAAAATTAAAGGCAGATATACAATATTTGGAAAAAATCCTGATAAAATATGGGAATTTAATAATAATAATTGCTACATTTATAAGAATAAAAAAAAATTTAAAATAAATGGAAAGCCAAAGACAGTAATTGAAAAAATTATTGAAAAGTTTAAATTTAATATTCCAAGTTATTTACCACCAATCAGTTCCATTCTATCAGGATATTTCTCATATGATGTTATAAGATACATAGAAAAAATACCAAATAATTGTTTTGATGACTTGAAAATACCTGATGCAAGAATTATTAGACCAAAAACTTTAATTATACATGACAATTTAAAAAAGAAGATCTATTTTATAGAAAATTGTTTTTCTGATGAAAAAATTAAAAATTATAAAGAAAAATTTAATGCTATTAAAAATGAAATTGAAAAACTGATTTTTTTATCTAGTTACAAAAATAGTTTTGTGCCTGAAATTAAGAAAAATAAAATAAAAATTAAATCTAACATTTCTAAAAAAAAATTTATTGATAATGTTCATAAAGCTAAAAAATATATTAAAATTGGTGATATTTTTCAGGTAGTATTAAGCCAAAGATTTGAGGTAAAGATTACCAAAAATCCTTTAGAAATTTATAAAAAGTTACGTATAAAAAATCCATCACCATTTATGTATTTTTTTAATTTTGAAGATTTTCAAATTATTGGAGCAAGTCCTGAAATACTTGTAAGATTAAGAAACAATAAAATTACTATAAGGCCTATTGCCGGTACTAGACCAAGAGGTAAAAACCAAAAACAAGATGTACAATATGAAAAAGATTTATTAAAAGATAAAAAAGAATTGGCTGAACATCTTATGCTGCTAGATCTTGGTAGAAACGATGCTGGCAAAGTATCAAAAATTAATTCAGTAAAAGTAACTGAAAGTTTCAAAATCGAGAGATATTCTCATGTTATGCATATAGTATCTAACGTGGAAGGTAAATTTAATAATAAATATTCTTATTTTGACACTTTGTTATCCGGTTTTCCAGCGGGTACAGTATCTGGTGCTCCTAAAATACGGGCCATGGAAATAATTGATGAATTAGAAAGAACAAAAAGAAAAGTCTATGCGGGAGGTATAGGATATTTTTCTGCAAATGGAGATTTTGATACTTGTATAGCATTGAGAACAGGTATATCCAAAAATAATAAATTTTATGCTCAAGCAGGTGCTGGTATAGTTGCAGATAGCAAACCTATAAATGAATATAATGAAACTTTAAATAAAGCAAAAGCTTTGATTAAATCCTTAGAATAGTTATGAAAATAATTCTTATAGATAATTATGATAGTTTTACATTTAATCTCTATCACTACATTTCATCTTTTAATATTAAAGTGGATGTTTATAGAAATGATAAAATTAATGCATCAGATATTTTAAAAAAAAGTTATGACAAAATAGTAATATCTCCGGGACCTGGAAATCCTGATCAAGCTGGAAATTGTTTAAATATAGTTAAAAAATTATATAAAAAAATACCGATATTTGGTGTCTGCTTAGGACACCAAATAATTGGCCAATGTTTTGGTTCAAAAATTATTCAATCTAAAAAAATGATGCATGGAAAAACAAGTATTATAAAACACAATAACAAAGGTTTAATGAAAAATATTAAAAATAATTTTGTTGCAACAAGATATCATAGTTTAATTGTAGATAAAAAAAAATTTTCAAAAGATTTATTAATAACTTCTGAAACTAAAGATGGTATTATTATGGGACTTATGCATAAAAATTATGATATCCACGGTGTTCAATTTCACCCCGAAAGTATTAAGACTAACGTCGGTATTAAAATAATTAAAAATTTTGTTAATATTTAAAATGGAAAAAATTTTAAAAAAATTAGAACAAAAGGAAAACTTAACTTTTGTAGAAAGTAAAGAATCATTTGAAACTATAATGGATGGCAAAGCTTCTGATGACGAGATGTATAAATTTTTAACATTTCTTTCATTAAAAGGTGAAGTATCAACTGAAATAGCAGGTGGTGTGTATGTTTTAAGGAATAAGTCTAAAAGAGTAAATGTACCAAATTGTATAGATACTTGTGGGACAGGTGGTGATGGAAAAAATACTTTAAATATTTCTACAGCATCAGCAATATTGCTGTCTAGTATGGGAATTAAAGTCGCCAAACACGGCAATAAAGCAGTTTCATCAAAATGCGGATCTGGTGATGTTTTGGAAGCATTAAAAATTAACATCAATCTAGATCCAAAAAAAGTGGAAGATCAAATTAACAAAAATAATTTTGGATTTATGTTTGCACCAAATTATCACAACGCAATGAAACATGTTGCTCCTACTAGGAAAAAAATTGGAAAAAGAACAATATTTAATATGATAGGTCCTTTAAGTAGTCCAGCTTTAGTTAAAAGACAAGTTGTTGGCGTATACAATAAAAATTTATTAGAAATATTTGCCATAGCTTTGAAAAATCTTAATATAAATTTTGCGTGGATAGTGAACAGTGATGATGGTCTAGATGAAATATCTCCATATGAAAAAACTAATGTAATTCAGTTAAAAAATAATAAAATTTCTGAAATAATAATTGATCCTAAAAAAATTAATATAAATTGTGAGGATTTCAATAATATAAAAGGTGGAGATTCAAAATTTAATGCGGAGAAGATAATAGAAATTTTCAAAGGTGAAGATAATGATTTTTCTAAAGCTGTTTGCTTAAATGCTTCAGCTGGACTTATGATTTCTGAAAAATACGAAGATTTCGAAGAAGCATTTAATGTAACAAGAAAACATATTTTGGAAGGTAAAACATATAATCATATTAAGAAAATTATAAATGCCTGAAAACGTTTTAGATAAAATTATTAGAAAAAAAATTGAAAAAATTAAAATCATTAAAGAACAGATCACCATCGATGAATTAAATCATAAAATTGAAGAAAAAAAAAATTTTATAGATTTCAAAGAAAAAATTATCTCCAATATTAAAAATAAAAAAACCTCACTTATTTGTGAAATTAAAAAAGCAAGCCCTTCAGCTGGCATTATTATGGAAAAATATAATCCAGTTGATATAGCTAAAATATATTACTCAAAAAAGGCAACTTGTTTGTCCGTATTAACCGAAGAAGATTTTTTTCTTGGGAATTTAATTCATATATCTAAAATCAAAAATGAAGTTAATTTACCTGTCTTATGCAAAGATTTCTTTGTTGATAAATTTCAAGTACCTCTAGCCAAAAGTCATGGGGCGGATGCAGTTTTGATCATTTTATCAGCATTGTCTGATCAACAGTCTAAAGAAATTTATCAAGAGGCTTTAAACTATAATATGTCTATAATTGTTGAAGTACACACCATAGACGAAGCAAAAAAATTAAATTATTTTAAAAATGCTATAATTGGCATTAACAATAGAAATTTGAAAACTTTAGATACTAATTTGAATACAACTTATGATATTTATGAAATTGTTAAAGACTATAAAAATCCAATAGTTGCCGAAAGTGGAATTAAAAGCAGAGCTGATATTATTGAAATTGAAAAAAAAACTAAAATTAAGACTTTTCTTATTGGTGAATCACTTTTAAAGAACATGGGTGAAAATTCTATTTTTTCTGTATTATAATTTAAAAAAACGTTGAAAACATTAGCTAATTCATTCTTGATGATTTAAAAGAACTTTTATAGAACATACATGTACATAATTTGTTCTATGCTAACTAAAAAACAAAAAAATTTACTTTTATTTATCAACAAAAAGTTGAGATCTTCGGGTGTTTCCCCATCCTATGAAGAGATGAAACATTCACTCAATCTTAAATCGAAATCAGGAATTCATAGACTTATAAGCGCTTTAGAGGAAAGAGGATTTATTAAAAGACTTCCACATAAAGCTCGAGCTTTGGAAGTTGTAAAGCTACCAGAAACTGCATCAGCTAATGATATTTATAATAGTTTTTCACCAAGTGTAATCAAAGGTGGTCTAGATAGTGCTGATACAAACAAAGATTTAGAGGTACCAATTTTAGGAAAAATTGCAGCAGGCACACCAGTGGAAGCAATACAAAATGAAGTATCTAGGGTGCCCCTTCCAAATAATATAGAAAAAAATGGAGAATACTTTGGTCTAAAGGTTCAAGGTGACTCTATGATTGAAGCAGGGATTAACGACGGAGATACAGTAATAATTAAAAAAACAGACTCAGCAGATAACGGTAAAATAGTAGTTGCTCTTATAGACGACCATGAAGCAATGTTAAAAAGAATAAGAAGAAAAGGTAAAACCGTAGCTTTAGAAAGCGCAAATAAAAATTACGAAACTAAAATTTTTGG
>CETM01197745.1_pt1 | contig 12093 bp, 11 predicted proteins | sample 361451 | NCBI WGS metagenome assembly CETM01 (sample SAMEA2622690, study PRJEB7988) | marine metagenome | isolation source: saline water (ENVO:00002010), including
AGCCGAGACGACAACGGCGGTGATGAGAGGCTTGTAGGCTTTTGTTGTCAAGTGTGTGATGCTTTGCACTTTTTCATATCCCTTTGAATTGCACTACAGCAACTGTATCAGCTAGGTTTAGCGAAGACTACTCTGCGGTTATTAGCATTGGAGTTATTTATTAATCAAGTGTGCCTAGCGATAAACTAGAAGGTGATGCTGATGTCAAAAGCGGCTAAGAAACGTGGTAGTGATAGCTGATAAGAGAAGCTTAAATGAGAACGCGTGAATAGCCAGAAATACGGTGCCAGAGAAGAAGCCGTCCGTACTGATATTTTTTCTGATATCAAACGGTTTCATAATCAGAGGATGCGACGTAAAGTATCGAATCAAGATAGGAAATTCACAACCGTTTTAAAGACGTCCTTAGAAAGGGTGTAGACCCCCTTAGAGTATTTACACTCAAGGGTTCTGTTCAGATATGGAGGTTAGATAAGGTGAGTTTTGACATATATATACCGAGTGACATGGGAGATAAAAACTTAGTTAACTTTTTTAAGGGTTGGGTATGGCATGATGATCCGATTGAGCCTGTTGTCATTCGCGTCCCGAGAGGAACTCATTTAGCGCCTTGGACAGCGACATTGTTTGCGGCATATGGGGTTTGGCTGAAAGAGGTAAGGGAGAAGAAAGTAACGGTAGATTACGATCAAACTTCGTATGTCGGGAAGTTTATGGAACGTATAGGTTTCCTAGAAGCTTTAGGCGAGACGAACTTCAATAACGATTTAAATCGAGAAAATATATTCCCAATTACTCGATTTTCACACAGTAAGGATATCGCTAAAATTGCTACCTCCATAGTATCAATGTTGTCTATAGGTGACGAAGAAATTGAAGGTGCAGTAAAATATTCAATAGTGGAGTTACTGAGAAACGTAGTTCAGCACTCTAGAAGCAGAATTGGAGGTTTTGTTTCTGCGGTGTATTTGCCGAAAAGCGGAATTGTCGATGTGGTAGTTGCGGACATCGGCTGCGGCTTGCGCGCTTCTTTAAGAGAAGCATATAAAGAAATAAATAGTGATCAAAAGGCCGTGAGATTTGCAATGCAACCCCACGTTTCTGGAACGTTTCATAGTGGGGCATATGGGAACATGCGTGATAATGCAGGCTTAGGGTTGTTTTTTATAAAAGAAATTGCTTCTCGAGCAAGTGGCGGTTTTTTTCTGGGATCGGGTAATATGCTGGCTGATGTTTGGGGAACTCCCGAGGGTGAATTAAAAAAACGTTATATACAATCTAAGTCACATGGCTGGCGAGGCACATTTGCGCTGCTGCAGTTAAGGAAAGAAACAATCGGAGAGTTTGATGAGTTGCTATCTATGTGTCGCAAAATTGCTGCGGAAGTTCGCAAGGATAGAACTGAGCTCTCAATTGACTTCTTAGATGAACCACTGGAGCTTGAAGGCCTTCTCACGATTAGAGTTCGGGATTTTGAAGAGGATGTAGAAGAGGCTGCAAAGATCAGGGAGGAAGTCATACTTCCTAACCTCGAGAAAGGTGAAATAATCGTTCTAGACTTCTCTAAAGTTCGAGCCGCCACCCAGTCGTTTATACATGCTTTGATGTATAAACTATTTAGAGACGGTCACAACTTAGAAACATGCCTTAGTGTCTCCTGTGCTGATAGTGCAACTGAAGAAGCTATAAAAGCTGTCGCTGCTTACGCAACTGTTGAGTCACCAGCTTGAAGATGATGGTGCTGGTAAACTATTGGATTTCCAAAATTTTGAGTTTACTGAACAACGTTCGAACTAGCGGGGGCGCCGATATCAAAAACGTTGCGACCTGATCAGGCTTTGTGCATGTCGTTCTTATAACCGATGTTTTTCGCACAAAATTGTTGCCTGACGTATGATGAAATCGATGCAAACACAATTATTTCTGGATGCCTTAGAGCAACACTATGGTTACGAAAAAAACCGAAAGGTGTTATTCAGCAAAGTGACTGAGGCAGTCAGTATGTGTCCATTCGGTACTCGGAGCGACTGTCAGCGGCTGATTTTAGTGTGTTAGTTGGTAGCGTTGGCGATTCGTATGATAACGACGTTAGTCGAAATCATTAACGGTCTCTATAAAGCGGAAGTCATCTACAAAGACGAATCCTGACGAGGTGTTGAGCAAGTCGAACTGAGAATACTCGATTGGGTAGACAGGTTTAATAATAAACGCCTGTTCAGCCTCATCGGTTAGATTCCACCTGCTGAGTATGAAGATAACTAATATCGACAACTAGCAGAAGATAAGGCAACATGACTCAAACAAATACTTCTCCGATTTTACCGCTTTGATTCATTTAGAGTAATTAGAATCAAGCTGCGTTAGGTCTGGAGTAGATTAACTGAGAGCATCACCGAGAAAACTCTGAGTTGGACCACATCTGTTATAAAAAACAAGTTCGATGTGAAAAGTGTATTAAGTGGCGCTATTCAAGGACTGAAGGAGCTGGTGATGGAAATATTCCTACTGAAAAGCTGTATGTCTGGTGTGATAAGTTTTTGAACTTGATTTAGACTCATTTGAGAACTTCGGACTCAATAGAGTTAGAAGTAGTTGATATTAAGGAACTATTATGTTTACGCTCGCCAAACCTGGAAATTTCTCTCGGTTGTTGTAAACTATTCGAGAATCTACTAACTCGGATACAAAACGTGCGATATATCGACCTCTTCTCAGGATGCGGCGGGCTGTCATTGGGGCTCAAAAATGCCGGCTTTGAAGGAGTGTTTGCAGTTGAAAAAAGCCCTGATGCATTTGGAACCTTTCAACATAATTTGTTGAGAGGTGAAGATACGCACTTTGATTGGCCTCGTTGGCTTCCAAAGCAAAACTTGGGTATAGAAGAACTGTTAGAAAACTTCTCTAAGGAAATTCGAGGCTTGCGAGGCTACGTAGATGCTGTAGTTGGCGGGCCCCCATGCCAAGGATTCTCCTTAGCGGGGCGTCGTAATAGAGATGATCCCAGAAATAAGCTCTCTGAACTGTATATTCAAACTGTAGATTTAGTAAGGCCCAAATATTTATTATTTGAGAACGTAAAAGGCTTTAATACTAAGTTTAAGAAAGCTGATGGAACAGTTGATAAACTTTCATACGCAGAGCGAGTAAAATCTCGCTTAGAACAGCTTGGATATCGCATTTTTTCAAGTTTAGTTAATAGTGCTGATTATGGTGTGCCTCAGGTACGGCAAAGATACATTTTGGTAGGTGTTAGCGAGCAACATATCGGAGATAGTACTATTAACCCATTTGATATTCTAAACGAGATCAGAGAGGGTTTTCTTCAAACTAAAGGTTTACCATTGACTCCCATCACGGTAAACGATGCAATTTCTGATTTAGCTACTACTAACGGTCAGTTGATACCTCACTCTGGGGGGGAGAAATCAAAATTCCTTAAGCTAGCTTATACGGAGCCAGCTAACGTGAATAACTACTTACGTTTGATGCGTTCTAATTTTTCTGGAGCCCCCAACAGCATGAGACTCGCGAGGCATAAGAACAGCACCAAAGAGAAGTTTTTAAAAATTCAAAGAATCGTTTCTCCTGGCAAGTCTTTAACCGATGAGCACAAGCTTGAATTAGGAATGAAAAAGCAAGTACTAACTGTACTCGACCGTCGTCAGGCATCACGCACAGTAACCACACTCCCTGATGACTTATTGCATTATAGCGAGCCGAGAATATTAACTGTTAGAGAGAACGCGAGACTACAATCATTCCCCGATTGGTTTGAATTCCGTGGTAAATATACAACGGGGGGTAACAGAAGAGCCGTTGAGTGCCCGAGATATACTCAAGTAGGCAATGCAGTACCACCTCTTCTGGGCGAAGCGTTGGGCAACATGTTGCTCTCATTAGAAAATGGATTACTTGATTAACAAAACATATAATTTAAGCTTAGTTGGTGCTTTAAGTGTGTTCCTTTCTTTCAAAGGTACTAGGAAAAATGTGAATTAAACTAAATAGGTTTTTTAGTGAAAACAATAATCGTTGATTTAGATGGAACCCTTGCATTAAATAAACATAGAGAGCACTATCTCAAAGGGTCAAAAAAAGATTGGGTTGCATACTTTGAAGCATCGAAGGACGATAAACCAAATAAAAAAATTATTAACTTAGTTAATTTGTTAAAGAGTAGTGGTTACAGAATTCATATATTTTCAGCAAGAGCAGATATCGTGCGGCAAGATACTATAAATTGGTTGAGTCGTAACTGTGTAAGCTTTGATCATATTACGATGAGAGAAATTAATTCTTTTACACCGGACGAAGAGCTGAAAAAAAAATGGTTATTCGATTTTTATCCCGATTACTTAGATGAGGTAGAGTTCATATTAGATGATAGGAACAAAGTTGTATCTATGTGGCGGTCGTTAGGTCTTACTTGCTTACAAGTAGCTGACGGAAACTTCTAATTATATAGGTGATAAGTTGCAAGAAAAACTTAACTTTAAAATTAGTTCCGGCTTAAAAAGCATAATAGGGAAAGACTTAATCACAGATGAGAACGTAGCCATATTTGAGCTCGTAAAGAATTCTTATGATGCCGGTGCCTCGACAGTAAATGTTTACCTAGATGGAAACGATGAATCAATAAACCGAATATTGATAGTCGATAATGGCAAGGGGATGAGCTACCAAGATATTACCGAAAAGTGGCTATTTGTAGCTTATTCAGCCAAAGATGATGGAACTGAAGATGGAGATGAGAGAGCATCAAAACATTATGCGGGGAACAAAGGCATAGGAAGGTTTTCATGTGATAGGTTAGGCGCATCTCTTCGGATACAAAGCAAAACTAAAAAAGATACAGTAATTAATCAGCTAGATATCGATTGGGGTCACTTCGATAAAAACAAAAAAGAAGACTTTTCAAAAGTTGAAGTTAGCTACTCGACTTCGAATGATTTTATGGAGTTACCTTCAAAAATTGAAAAACCAGCGAACGGCGTAATCTTAGAGATTACCGACTTGCGTGATAATAGCCTCTCGGATTGGAATAGCTTAGTAAAGCTAAGAAGAAAACTAGCTCAACTAATCGATCCTTTTGACGAGCAAGAACGGAAAATGGCTATTGATTTCTATGTAAAGCCTAAAAAGATAATAGAAAAAGCTAAAGAAAAAATTAATGGCCCAATTATAAATACTATTTTTAGAGAACTAGTCCCAAAAACCGCCCACTTTTTCAGTTACTTGAAAGATAATGGTGAACTTATATGTGAGTTGCGAGATAGAGGAATACTTATCTATAAGACAAAGGAAATTGTGAATTTACCAGCTATATTTGATGTCAACTTCAAACTCGATATTTTTTATCTAAATCGGGCAGCAAAAAATTTCTTTACTAGAAGAATGAACATTCAAAGTGTCAACTATGGGTCACTTTTCTTATTTAGAAATGGCTTTAGGGTTTTCCCTGTCGGAGAGCCAGGTAATGATTCGTGGGGAGCGGACCGCAGAAAAGGTCAAGGCTATGCTCGTTATTTAGGTACCAGGGACATTATTGGCCGAGTAAGTGTTTATGGCTCGGAAGAAAAGTTTAAGGAGTCATCCAGCCGAGATCAAGGATTGATTGATACTCTTGCATATCGGGAATTACAGAAATGTGTTTGGATTTGCTTAAGGAAACTGGAAAGGTACGTTGTTGGTGTAAGTTGGAAGGATAAACTCGATCAGTTTGAAAGCGACGCGAATCGATTATCCTATGATGATAATAAGAGGAAGATTATTGAGCTTTTAGAGTCTCTATCTAAGTCCAGAAATAAGATTGAGATCCTCTCTTACGATGACGAATTAATTTCCGCTTTGTCAGATAAAGCAGGAGACTTTTCGTCTTCATTGGATAGTCTTGAACTAATTGCTCAGAATACTAAAAATCCGGCTCTCATGGAGCACGTTAACCAGTCTCGTGAGCAACTGAAGAAAGTATTACTCGATAAAAGAAAAGCAGAACGAATCGCTGAAAAGGAAAGCAAAGCACGCGAAGAGGCTCAGAAGAGAGCTGAACAGTCAGCTCGCGAGCGCAGAAAGTATGAATATGCTTATGAAGAGGAGAAAAAACGTAGCCTTTTTCTCTCGAGCCAAACAACCCGGGACAGAGATCTTCTAGAAAGCTTTCATCATCAAATAGCGCTGTATGCTGCTAATACAAGGTTAGGAATCGAAAATAGTTTGGGAAAGATTAAGAGAGAGGGAAGTCTTAGTGTAAGCGAGACTAAGGCAGCATTTCATGAGGTTTTGGAGTCAATAAACAAAATAATGGTGACGTCACGGTTTGCCACGTCTGCTAACTTCCGACTTAAATCATCTAATATTTACGATGACATGGTTGAATTTTTAAAACAATACATCAGTAATATATGTACTGCCTATAATAGCCGAATATCTATAAATGTAAGTAGCTCTGATAGCTTTGAATTTAAAAAAAGGTTTACGCCTATCGAGCTAGGTATGGCTTTAGATAATTTAGTTAACAACTCTATGAAACACAGAGCGAAAAATATAAATTTTGATATTAGACTAAAAAATAATAAACTAGAAATAATAGTTAATGACGACGGTAAGGGTTTTTCCGATAAGCTAGTCGATATAGATAGAGTTTTTGAGAGAGGTGTTACCACAACAAGAGGGTCGGGCTTGGGTCTTTACCAAGTTAAGAAATACCTGAATGATATTGGTGGAGAAATTCAAGCGCTTCAAGGCGATAAAGGTGCCAATTTTATAATTAGGGTTCTTCCTGATGAAAATTAAATATCACATTTTGTTGTTTGAAGATAATTATAGCTCTCTAGGAAATTTTAAAGGCTACTTGGAAGGGATTCTTTACGAACAGGGTTTTGAGCTTGACTTAAGCGTGATCGGTGAAAATTTTCATGATGAAATAATTGCCATATCAGATAAGCTTCAAAACTATAACCCTTATGACTTAATTATCTGCGACTATGATCTTGGTAGCGAAGAAGAAAATGGAATTTCTATTGCAGAGCGGCTTCGAAGAGGTGTTTATACAGATATTGTCTTTTACTCTGGAGCTAAACCCGATGGGCTGTGGGAATCTATATGCGAAAGGAAAGTTCAAGGAGTTTATGTAATTAATAGATTTCAAATTTCAGATGAGTTGGGGCCAATAATTGATGACCATCTACGCAAGATAACCGATTTGAATAATATGAGAGGTTTTGTGATGGATGCTTTTAGCTCGATAGATAAGATGGTTAGGGAAATTGCTATAGAGAAATCTGATGATCACGAAGTTTCTTCGTTAAAGTTAAAAAAGAAGATTGAAGATAAACACAAAGATTTGATTAGGAAACATTACTCAGACGGTTCTGCGTCGACTTTGGTTGATAGATTAGACCCTGTTAACTGCGAATTTGATTTGGCGAGACGTGTATTAAAAAATCTATTAGAGGACAGAGGAGAAAAGGCAGAGCTACATAATCTCATTGAAAATGAGATAAAAGCAGTCCAGAGGCAGCGGAATCAGTTAGCTCACGCTAAATCGGAGCCGCTACCTTGTGGCTCGCTCAAGCTTGGAGAAAAAACTTATAATCACGATGAGTTTATAGAGCTTCGTAAAGAAATTGTGAAAATACTTGCTGATCTCAAACGTCTGGCTAGAACAGAGACTTCTTAAAGTAGAAAAATAGTATACTGTTTTACGAGTATCTTGATGTCGATACTTCATTTTACTGATCAAAATGTAATATTCAATTGCATGTTTTGGATAAGTCCGAACACTCATTTCGGTTTTATCCGATCACTTTTAGGCTTTTTCCGAAATCGGTGATAGGAAAGTAAGCGTAAAGGGATGACAAACGTCTTGCTGGGGAGCGAGTATCAGGAAAAAGATCCGGCCAAGGTAATTGACGCTACATACTCAGCCGCCACCCGTGCAAAACCGGTACCCTCAGTTTCATGCTGCAACTGACGGCGGCGTTGACTAAAGTAGTCCGGATTAATACCCTGCGCTTCACAAAACGCCTTGCGGCTTAGGCCGCTTTGCTCAAACTCATCAATTAGCGCCAGCCACTGCGCTTTAGAGCGGTATGATCGACTCATAAATCACCTCGTTGATTAGAACGTGGCGATAAATTAGGCTATCTTCAACGTGGTGACTAGGCGTGGTTTGTGCGACGCTTATACCGCTTTTATGTCATTATCCACTATAAGGTGTTTAACAAATCGCAGGCAATTCATTGCCTGCCTAAGACAATAGCGACTACTGTTGACACTAAATATGGAGCTTCTTGTTTAAATGACTAGGTCAAGGGGAAGATCTGAGATATCTTTCAATCGTTTACCATCAATCATCATTTGTAGTAGATTGTTTGCTTCTTCTTCGCGAGAGCTTTTTGTAGCAGTAACTAGCTCATCTAAGGCTATGTGATAAACACAGTCAATGTCGCCAGTACCTTGCGCTAGAGAAGATAACCTAGACGGCATTGGCTCAGCTGTGATTACTACGATATGAGGAACTCGGCCTTTACGCGAACGGATTAAATTTAGGGCTTCCGTCCTAGTGTTCTGCGCCCGGTCCGATCTCATCGTAAACTTGCAAGAAACACTGGCATGTAAAAAGTGATGAACTTCACCGTTAAGTCTTGTTTGATTCGATTTTCTAAAGTAAGTCAATTTGCAGGTGTCATCGTCAACTAAGTTATTCGCTGAGTTAATCGCTTGATCACTTTCAGCCTCCCTAACAATAACTACATCAGGTTTAACAACATAGCCATTACCTAGAAAGTTCTTAATTTGTTGGTGTTCATCAGCAAGTCTATCAAGCTCAATGAGGTGGCTATATTGTTCAAAAGTACCGATATTCGTCAATTTATCCGCCTGGTGCACCTGCCACGTTCCGTTGCGAAGATGTAATACCTCTTTAAAACTTAATTCTAGATATTTTTGACACTCTTTTTCAAAGTCGCTTCCCTGAGTCTGCCCCGCTCTAAATTGACCCGGTATACCACTATTAAACCCTAACCTCGTTTCTATTGTGGCTAACATGTCAGAGGCTAAATAATTACTGATTCTGCTATCTTTGTCGGCATTATTGGCCGTGTAGGGACTAAAGTTACTATGACCTTTTGAGGTCTTATTAGAGGGCAAATTAACCCAACCAAGTATTCCCTGATTGATAAGGTTGCGATGAAAATCGTCGCGAAGCTCTGTTATTCTTCCCTTCATTATAGAATATCCTTAGTCTTACTGGCTGCTTGCTTTAAGAGCGTGGATTAGTTGAACTCCTATACTATATGCAACTGGAGGCGGGAATGCATTCCCAATCTGTCGGTAAATAGTCGTTTTAGTGCCATGGAAAAGCCATTCGTCCGGAAAGCCTTGGAGTCTTGCGGTCATCCGTGTCGTAAGCAGAGGCATATGCTCAAACCCCGGGAGAATGGTACCATCTCGTCGTAAAACTCCCTTAAAGTTTTTGTCTGGAATTTCTTCATCTGCGCCTATGCGATGCCCATAGACGCCTAATTTCCGCCATTGTTCTTTGGCTCGAGTCGGCCCCAAATCTGGTCCTCCATGCTTTTTAGAGCCTCCGACTAAAGTGGGCGCAATTTTATTTGCTGCTTTTATCCAGTCATTTACCTTTGGCCATCGTTTGCTAGCCATGAGGTCTCCCAGTGCCTCACCCACCGTAACTATCTTAGATTGCGGCTGAGGCCATTTGAAGTGGCTCGCTACTTCTGGACGTAATGCTACTAAAATAGTTCGAGGGCGAAGCTGCGGGACTCCAAATTGGCTGGATTGAACTAATGTCCAGAACGGTGTGTAGCCAAGCTCTTGCAGTTTTAAACTTATTGAGGAGCGATAATCTTTGAACTTTGTTTCCAATAAACCTGGCACATTTTCAAGCATTACAGCTTTAGGTCTTACATTTTCAACGACTTTCAGCGCTGCAGGAAATAAATCGCGCTCATCGTTACTGCCTAATTGCTTGCCAGCCTTACTAAAAGGTGGGCAAGGAACACCGCCAGCAACTAAATCAATTTGGTTCTTGTAGTCTTTGGCGTTGCTATTACTAAACTCTATTAAATCGCCTTCAATGATTTCTTCCCAGCCCAAGTTATGTTCTTGGTTATTTAGCCTTAGTGTTTTGCATGCAGCCGACTCAATCTCGATTAAAGCGCTGTGTCTAAATCCTGCCATATGTAAACCCAGAGCTTGCCCTCCGGCACCAGCACACATTTCTAAACAGGTATATTTGCTTGGCTTAAAATTATTAAATTTCATGATAAAGTACGACACACTAATTGTTGTTACTATGGAGGCTTCCCGGGGCGAGAAGTTTCCCCGGAAAACTTAACTCGTTAGAGTTCTTTAAATGAAGCATAACGTGATTACCTCTCAAACAGGCATTCTCTGACGTATCAATGTTCCAAGTATCTAATAGGTAACCAGCAAGAGCTTTGCGAACCTTCTTCCTTAAGAGACCATCGACCATCCTGTATTCAAACTCGATCATTGATTTTGATCCGCTTAAATTTGGATGGGCTTGAATTTTCAGCTCTACAACTTCGTTCCAGTCATTATCGGACGAACCGGTCTGCGTTTCAGGTATCACTTCACCTGACAAAGGCTTCGCTTTTTTTATCCTATTTATTACAAAATCTCGAAACTCCATGCTTTTTCTATCAAATGCCCGAACATGCCAACGAAGACCGCTATCTGCTATGGCGTGAGGAATAATATCTCTAGCAGAACTTCTTGGTGAAGACTTTGAGAAGTAGTCTATTTTGATAACTTGTTTGCGTTTAATTGCCCGCGTTACTGCCGATAACACTTCCAAATTAACATTGAAAAGCGAGTTTTTTATGGCAATTGGTTCTTCGTCAATGCGTGCAAAACTATCCCCAAAGCCATCGGTGAGAGTGCTAACACATTTAGACATCGCCACATCTATTATTGGCTTTGCGGCATCTTGCCATTCGTAACGTCTGATATTTGGTTTGTATATTAAGTTACCAGGCGCTAACGAGTTGTATAACTGAAAGGTTCGAGTGGCACTTGCTTCACTGATATCAAATCGCTTGATTAAATCAGCTCGAGAAACGAGCCCATAGAAACGTCCAATAAACTCGATATGAGCCAATATTTCAGTTTGGTATCCGGTAAGGTTGGTAGTCATACCCGCTCCAATCGATAAAGCCGATCGCCACGATCAAAAAAGATCTAGAAAGCAGATCAAAATGCTTGACGTGCTCAGATTGATTAGTATTATCGTAAGTGCAGAAAAAAAGCCACCCTTTTTAAGAGCAGCTTCTTTTCTGAGTTCACTAACCGAAGTTAATGTAACTACTGTTTGGCGACATAAGTTTCTATTAACTCCCGGTTAGTGTCAAACCTTTTTACATTTGATCTAATTGAGGAGCCCTACTATGGCTACCAATCCCCCTGTTGGTGATAACCAACGTCGCGGCGTATTGCGCCAACGTTCCCAAACCCGGACTCCAAGTGGACACTGGGTTAAGCGAGATGCCATCACCGGTCGATTCATGGATGTGAAGTCTGACGGAAGCCCTTTCAAAGGCGTGAGAAAGGAGAAGTAACATGGCAGCACGATATGAATTATTTAAAGGTGTTAACGGCCAGTTCTATTTTCGACTCATCGCCGGAAATGGTGAACAAATCTTGCAAAGTGAAGGTTATGTTTCAAAGCAAGGTGCACAGAACGGGATCAACTCCGTAAGAGTCAACAGCCCGCTGGATTCCCGTTACGAAAGAAAAGAATCCTTAAATCATCAGTACTATTTCGTTCTTAGAAGTGGTGGAAACTGGGAGGTAATAGGCGTCAGCGAGACGTATACCACGCCAAATGCAAGAGAGACAGGTATCGCATCGGTTAAAGCGAATGGTCCTGTTGCTCCGATTATCGATTTGACTTAGTACTCAAATGTGAGGCTCTAAAACAGAGCCTCTTCTTAATTATAAGTCAGACATTCCGGGACGCGTGTTCAGGTGTGTATAAATTGATTGAACTTGTTTCATAAAGTCGCCTAAAAAGAATTGGGTGGTTCCGGCCTCCCATTGTCGTCTGTGTGA
>CETM01015835.1_pt1 | contig 12072 bp, 12 predicted proteins | sample 361451 | NCBI WGS metagenome assembly CETM01 (sample SAMEA2622690, study PRJEB7988) | marine metagenome | isolation source: saline water (ENVO:00002010), including
TTAATAATTAAAAATATTTAAACATATAAATTTTTAAGAGTCTTGAAGTAAATTGAAAATTTTTTGACGCGTACAACCTTAAGTAGTAAATTAAATATTTAATTTACTTTGTTTTTGCAATTTCCTGTTTTTAAAAATTCTTCTAAATTATCTATCGCTAGATTCGCCATAGCTATCCGGGTTTCTTTTGTTGCACTGCCTAAATGTGGAAGAATAAATGCACTTTTATGTTTCAAATATCCAGGATTTAAATTTGGCTCTCCTTTATATACATCTAAACCTACTGCATATACTTTCCTCCTGTTAAGAGCATCGATTAAGGCTTCATCATCTATAATGTCTCCCCTAGCAACATTTGTTACGACCGCTCCTTTGGGCAGATGTTCTAATGTTTCTTTATTGATTAGATTTATTGTTTCTTTTGATGCTGGACAGCATACAGATAAAACATCAGCAACAGATAATAAACTTTTTAATTCTTTATGATATGTAGCTCCTTCCTCTTTATCTGAGCTTAATTTTGAACGATTATGATAATGAATAATCATTCCTAGAGATTTTGCAATTTTAGCAATTTTTTTTCCAATTCTTCCCATGCCTAAAATACCTAGTCTTGTACCAGTAAGTTGCTTTCCTATTAAATAATCTGCAGACCATTTCCAATTTGACTCTTTAGCTGCTTCAATTCCCTCCGAAGCTCTTCTACAAGCACCCAAAATTAAAAGTATACCAATCTCTGCAGTAGCATCTGTCAAAACTTCAGGCGTATTGGTTACAGCAATATTTATTTTTTTAGCAGCTTCTATATCTATATTTCCAAAACCAACTGCAAAATTAGATAGAATTTTTATGCTTTTAGGTAATTTATTTATAGTGTCTTTATCCAATTTATCAGTTAACGCAGACAATATACCATCACAACCCTCACTTAATTCTATTAATTTTTTTTGAGAATAAAGTTCATCATTAGAGTTTAATTTAACTTCAAACAGATTTTTTAATCTTTCTTCATTAGGTTGTAATAATTTTCTTGTAACTAAAATTTTTTTCATAAATTTTTTAATTTGTGTGGCTTGGGCCCACCTGTTAACCAATCAATTACTTCAACTGTATGAACAACAGGTATAGATGTTCCGCTTGAAATTTGAGTCATACACCCTATGTTTCCTGTAGAAATAAAATCTGGTGAAACTTTTTTAATGTTTAGAATTTTATTTTCTAATAATGTTTTTGCAATTTTTTGCTGTAAAATATTATAAGTTCCAGCGGAACCACAACAAATATGTCCCTCAGGAATATCTAAAACTTTATTTCCAGTTTTTTTGATTAAATTAATGGGTTGCGTATGAACCTTTTGACCGTGTTGCATGGAGCAGGCAGAGTGGTAAGCAATTTTATACATTGTACTATTATCCTTTTTAAATTTTAAGTTTAAACTGTCATTTAAGTACTCGGTTATATCTTTTGTTAATTCAGAAATTTTTTTTGCCTTTTTTCTCAAATTCTTATCGTTTCTAAAAATGAACCCATAATCTTTTAAAGTTGTGCCACATCCAGATGTGTTGCTAATTATTGCATCCAAACCATTGTTTAAATATTCTTCATGCCAAGCGTTAATATTTTTTATAAAGGATTTATGAGCTAATTCACTTTTTCCTAAATGATGATTCAATGACCCACAACAATTTATTTCTGGTAAGACAACAACTTCTACATTGTGACGATTAAGAAGTCTAATTGTAGACTCGTTAATTTCTGGAGAAATAACTCTTTGAACACATCCTGTAAGTAATGCTACTCTTGCTACTGTTTTTCCATTTTTTATTGGATACACTTTTTGAATTTTTAATTTTTTTCTTGGTAAGTAACTTGGCATTAACTTAAGTGAGTTTTTTAAAAATTTTGGCAAAATAAAACTAAATGGTTTTATAAACATAGTTAGTAACAATGTAATCTTAAAAATAAAAGGATTAGGTAAAATAAAAGATAGAGCACTTCTTACAAATCTTTCAAAAATTGGACGTTTAAAAGTTTTCTCAACATGATTTCTTCCATGATCTATTAAATGCATATAATTTACTCCTGAGGGGCAAGTCGTCATACATGCATAACAAGATAGACATCTATCAATATGCTTTGTGGTTTTTTTATTTGCAGGTTTATTTTTTTCAAGCATTTCTTTTATAAGATAAATTCTTCCTCTAGGACCATCTAATTCATCTCCAAGAATATTATATGTTGGACATGTTGCATTACACATTCCACAGTGAACACATTTTCTTATTATTTGCTCGCTTGAACTGTTTTCTTTATTTTGAAGTTGATCGTTTGTAAAATTAGTTTGCATTATATTCCAATATACATTTTTCCGGGATTTAAAATTCTTTTTGGGTCAAAACTTTTTTTTATTTTTTGAGTTAAATCGTATTTTATGGGATCAATGGTAAAAAGGTCAATCGTTGCCTTAAGGTTTTCCTCAATTTTAATGACTGTTAAATAACCATTTAAGCCTTTAACAACCATTTTAATTTCATTTAAAATTTTTGAGGAAATGTTATCAATTTGAACCCAAATTAAATTTCCTCCCCAATCAATAAAGTATTTAATTTTAAAGCTTTTTAACTTATTCAACAAATCAAATGTCTCACTAGATGGGACGACTATTCTGATCAAATTTTGCTTTAGATTAGAAAAAACTTTAAGATTTCTAGTATTATCCCAAAAAATTTCTGACTGCTCTTCAGATAAAATTGCAGTTTCACCATCATTAACTTTTAATTCTTTTTTTAATTTTGCAATTCTATGATCAACAGATAAAGTTGACCCTTCTATTCTTACGGCAGTAATCGGACCTGAAAAAACTAAATCATTGAAAGTAAAGTATTTACGAAAATAGTCTGGATAAAATACTGCACCAGATGGATCACTTGATGAAGCTAAAGACATATTTAAATATTCAAGTCCTTTTTTTAAATGTGGGTTGTCTATAACTAAAGTTTTGTTTGAATCTGGTTTTGGTAAAACTTTAATAGAAATTTCAGTAAGGACTGCCAAAGTTCCAAATGCTCCAGACAAAATTTTACTTAAATCATAACCAGTTACATTTTTAACAACAGTCCCACCAGATTTTATTGTTTCACCTTTTCCATTTACTCCTTTAAAACCTAATACATGGTCTCTTATACTTCCGACTTTAAATCTTCTTGGTCCAGCAAAATTACAAGACATAACCCCTCCAATGGTTCCTTCGTCTTTTTTTCCCGAAAAAATAAATCCAAAATCTGTTGGTTCAAATGCTAGATGTTGGTTATTTTTATCTAGATGATCTTTAATTTCTTTTAATGGGGTTCCTGACTTAACTTTTATATAAAGCTCCTCAGGTTTATAATCGATTACCCCGGAATAGTTTGATAAATCCAAAGTTTTTTCTGATTGAAAATTACGACCAATCTTTTTTTTAGTGCCTAATCCCAATATCTCTAAAGGGATATTTTTTTTATAACATTCCTTAACAATTTGGCATATTTGTTCGTGGTTTGAAGGTTTAAGTATTTGACTACTAAAACCTTGGAATGTCTGGAAATTTTGTTTTTCCTCCATGGACATGGACTCTTCCTTCCTCAGCACACTTTCTAAGTATTGGGTAAACCTTTCCCGGATTTAATAAAGAACTTGGATCTAAAGCGATTTTAATACTAATCTGTTGCTGTATATCGTCATTGTTAAATGCTTCACACATCAATTCTCTCTTTTCAATTCCAACACCATGTTCCCCTGTTAAAGCGCCCCCAACTTTAACACAGTATTTCAAGATCTCTGCACCAAATTCCTCAGTTTTCCTTAAGGACTCCTTATCATTAGCATCAAACATAATTAAAGGATGAAGGTTTCCGTCACCTGCGTGAAATGCATTTGCTACAGGTAAATTATATTTCTTCGATAACCTAGTAATCTCTTTTAAAACTTCTGCTAGTTTACTTCTTGGAATAGAACCATCCATACACATATAATCTGGAGCTAAAACTCCGCAAGCAGGAAAAGCTGCTTTTCTTCCTGCCCAAAATTTTAATCTTTCTTCATTAGATTTACTTATTTTGACACTAGAACAGTTATTTTTTTTTGCGATTTTTTCTACTTTATCAATTAATTCTGAGACCTCTGACTCAGTGCCGTCTAATTCAATAATCATCATTGCTTCTGCTTCTGTTGGATAGCCCGCCTTTGAAAAATCATTAGTTGCTTTGGTTAATGCCTTGTCCATAATTTCCATACCAGCCGGAATAATTCCTTTAGCTATTATTTCAGAAACACAGTTGCCAGCCTCCTCTACACTAGAAAAGCCAACCAAAGCTGCTTTGATATTTTCAGGAGTCTTTAAAATTTTAACTGTTACTTCGGTAATGACTGCTAATAATCCCTCTGAACCCGTCATTAAACCTAAAAAATCATACCCCTCAGAGTCTAAAGTTTTTCCACCAAATCTGGCTATTGTTCCATCCATTAAAACAACTTGAATCCCTAGTAAATTATTCGTAGTAGCGCCGTATTTTAATGAGTGAACCCCACCTGAATTTTCAGCAACATTTCCACCAATTGAACATGCAATTTGGCTTGAGGGGTCTGGAGCGTAATAAAAATTTTTATCTTGAACTGCGTGTGTTATTGATAAATTTGTTACACAGGGTTGAGCAACAACACATTTATTTTTATAGTCAACTTCTAATATTTTATTAAACTTTCCCATACTTAACAAAACACTATCTTCTAACGGTAGAGAGCCTCCAGATAGTCCTGTGCCTGCACCTCTAGGAACAATTTTTATTTTATTGTCGTTACAGTATCTTAAAATTTTACTCACTTCGTTAACTGTTTCAGGTAGGACTACTAAAAGTGGAGTTTGTCTGTATGCTGTTAAAGCATCTGTTTCGTAAGGTCTTATTTCATCCTCATGAGCTAAGATATTATCTTTTTTTAAAATTTTAGCCATGTCTCCGATAATTTTATCCCTCTTAGAAAGAATTGACTGTTGGACTTTTGGCATTTGTAAGCTGGTCATAATAGGACTCTACAATTTTAATTGTTTTTGGTCAAAATGCATATATGTCACTTAACCAAGCATTTTTCCAATTTTTTCAAGTGCTTTTTTAATATTATCCTGAGAAGCAGCAAAACTAAATCTTACATAGTCAATTGAAGTTTTTCCAAAAGCAGTTCCTGGCACTATAGCTACACCTGCTTCATGCATACATTTTTTTGCAAATTCTGAGCCGTTCATGCCGGTTCCAATTACTTTAGGAAATGCGTAAAATGCTCCGCCTGGCAAACTACATTCCACACCTGGTAGATTGTTTAATCCCTCATGGATTAATTTTCTTCTTTGAGTAAATTTATCCATCATTAAATTGATAGAGTCGTCAGGTCCATCTAAAGCTGCGATACCAGCATATTGGGCTGCTGCGTTAACACATGAAACACTATTAATTAAAAGTTTATTTACATGTTCGATTAAATTTTTTGGCCAAAAACTCCAACCAAGTCTCCATCCTGTCATAGAATAGGCTTTGCTCCACCCCTCTAAAACAATTAATCTTTCTCTAAGCTCGGGATAGTTAAAAAAAGTTGGCATTTCTTTTCCATCAAAAATTTGTCTACTATAAATTTCATCGCTTAAAATTGTAACATGAGGATGTTTTTTAAGACCTTCAGCTAAAAAATCTATAGCTGGTTTTTCTACAAAACTACCAGTTGGATTATTTGGATTTATAAGCACCAGCAATCTAGTTTTAGGTGTTATTAAAGATAAAATTTTTTCTGGGTCAAACTTTAAATCTTTATCTTCTGTTAGATCGTAAGGCACTGGTGTTGAACCTGTATAATTTATCATGGACTCATAAATCGGGAAAGCTGGTGTGGGATGAATAATTTCAACTCCAGGCTCACCGAAGCATTGTATTGCATAATGCATTGTCGGTTTTCCTCCCGGCATAATTATAATTCTCTCAGGATCTATGTCTTGATTATAAAGTTTTTTAATTTTTCTTGTAACAGATTGTCTGCATTCTAAAATTCCATTTGACAAAACATAACCGTGATGTCCATCGTCTAAAGCTTTTTTTGCTGCATCTACTACATGTTTAGGAGTTTTAAAATCAGGTTGGCCTAATCCTAAATGAATCATTTCCTTCCCTTGAGCTTCAAGTTTTTTTGCTTCAGCCAAAATCGTAAAAGCCGACTCTGTTCCCAGTCTATCTAAATTTTTAGCTAACTTCATTTTCTTTTAATTATCCTGCTAGTGTTTAATTCTTTAACAGATTTACAACCCATTAATATCATATTCCGTCTTATCTCATCATGCATTTTTTGCAAAAGAGCTTCCACTCCCCTCTGTCCTCCGGCTGCAAGAGCAAACAAATATCCTTTACCAAAGCTACAAGCTGTTGCACCCATAGATAAAGCTTTTAAGACATGGGTTCCTCTTCTAATTCCGCCATCTAAAATTATTTCAATTTTTCCTCCAACTGCTTCAGCTATTGCGGGCAATTGATCAAAAGGCGCTCTTGATCCATCTAACTGTCTTCCGCCGTGATTAGAAATAATTATTGCTGTACATCCAATATCAATAGCTCTTTTTGCATCTTCAACTGACATAACACCTTTGAGAGCAAATGGTTTTTTCCATTTCTTTACACAATACTCGGCATCTTTCCAACTCATTGCAGGATCAAATTGTTCATTAATATATCCCATAACTGATCTATCAATACTGCTTCCTTTTTCTGTCATGTGTGCAATGTTTGCCAGTTTGAATTTTTCTCTAAATAAATAATTCAAGCTCCATTCAGGATGTAAGATAAAACTTATTAAGCTTTTAAGTGTCAATCTAGGAGGAGTACTAAAACCTGTTTTATGATCTCTTTCTCTATTACCTGCTACTACCGTATCAACTGTTAAGCACATTGCATCAAAATTAGCTCGTTCACATCTTTCAATTAGATTGTCGGTAAGACCTCTATCTTTATGAATATAAAGTTGAAATAATTTTGGACCTTTGGTTAAAGCTCCAATTTCCTCAATACTGGTTGTTGCCATAGTCGATATACCAAACATGGTTCCCATATTTTCTGCAGCTTTTGCTGTAGCCCTTTCTCCTTGATGATGATAAAGACGATGCATAGAAGTACCTGAAAGAAATAATGGAAAATTAATCTTTTTTCCAAAAACAGTAGTGGATAAATCTACATTGCCTACTCCTGCTAAAACATTTGGAATTAAATCACAGTCGTTAAATGCTTCTGTGTTTCTACTAAGTGTAACTTCATCATCTGAACCTCCATCAATATAATGAAAAATTGGAGAGGGTAATTTTTTTTTGGCTAGTTTTCTAAAATCATCAAAATTATAACAACGATCTATAGACATTATTTCAGCTTACAATTAGAACTTTTTTGAAAAATTTATTGATTGATTATCAGTTCCAGGATTTGTTGATCCCCAATTATTATTCGAAATATGGCTGTAACTGTAGCCTATTTTAGAATTATCAAAAATATCAATACCTACTTTTACTTCACTTTTAAATTCAAGCACATCACCCAAATCTTTTCCATCACCTTTTTGATAATACCCTGGTGTAAAGCTAGGAGAAATTTTAAATATACCTACATCGTATTCAGCTTCAACCCCGGTATATAAATAAGTAGATCCTTTTCCTGTAATAAAAGCTCCTGTTACTGGAGAAAATTTTCCAATAAAGGTATTTCTAAACAAATTTGGGTTTTTATGTTCTATCCCATAAAGATTAGTTTCATCATCACCCACTTCATCTTTGGTGTCAAAGATACCAGTATAAAATGAAATATCTTTATTACTCTCTTCTGCATACAAGTAGGTTCCTGTAATAAAAAGAGTAAATAAAATTGTTAATATTTTATTTTTCATTATTTTAAAAATACTACCTAAATTAAAAAAAGTATACCTTCAATTAATGTTGCTATTCTTTCTTTTTTTTAGAATTAAAAATATTATTAATAATCCAAAAATCAAAATAACATAAGGCAAAAGCCACAGCAGAAAATTAGTCTTGTTGAAAGAGGGTTTGTAAACAATCCATTCTCCATATTTACTAATCAAAAAATCATAAATTTCATCTTTTGACTTACCCTCATTAATTTGATCTTGAACTACTAATTTAATTGTCTGTGCAAAATCTGAATTTGATTCTGCTACAGATTGACCTTGGCATACTATACAACGAAGATTTTTATAAATCTCTAATTGTAAACTACTCGCCTCACTCTCAAAAAAATTATTTAAATTTATAAAAAGAAATAGAATAGTGAGTGTTACTTTTTTCATAATTAGTTAGTTAATTTTAAAATGTTTTTGTATTCTTCTCTATTAAGAGGTCCAATAAATTTTTGTAAAATATTCAAATTTTCATCGACTAAAATACTTTCTGGTATACCGTAAATCCCAAACTTAATTGAAATTTTACCATCTGAGTCTTTAGCTATAAAATAATAAGGATTTCCAGATTCTTTTAACCATTTTTCTGCTTTAGATTTTTCATCCTTAAAGTTTATTCCTAATATTTTTAAATTTTTTGAATTCTCACTAAGTTTAATTAAATATTTATGTTCTGCACGACATGGAGCACACCAAGAAGCGAAAAAATTAATTAAAGTAAATTTATTTTCTTTTAAAAATTCTTCATTTATTTTTTGATTATCACTCCAAGATGTCAATTGAAAAGTTCCTATATCTTTGCCAATTAAATCTTTAGTATCATAAATCTTATTTTTACCTAGACTAATAAAAAAAACTGAAAGGATGAAAATTATTAAAGAAAAAATTAAAATTATTGGAAGTTTATTTTTGATCATAAAGTCCTTTTTTTTAACAGTCGCATAAAGCCCCCAAAAGAAACAAGTATAGCAGAAAACCAAATCCAAAACATAAAAGGTTTGTTTTGAAATTTTATATTATAATACTCCGATCGAGTTATATTACTCATTGTCAAATAAATGTCAGAAAAGAATTTAGTTTTAATTGAAGCTTCATAAGTTAAAGTTTCAGGATGACTATAAATTCTTATTTCGGGTTTTAATATTTCTTTTGAGTTATCTTTTAAATCAGTGAATACAAATTCTCCAATGATTGTCTTGTAATTTTTCTTATCCTCAGTTTTTAAAGAATTAAAATCGATTTTATAATCATTAAATATTTTCGTGCCACCTACCTTTAAATTAAAATCATGCTCTATAGAATAGTTATGATTAATTCCTATAAAAAATATTAATAGCCCAAAACCAAAATGTGAAATCATTCTTGGCATTTCTATACTTAGTTTTTTTTTAACTGCCCAAAACAAGTCATATAAAGAATGAATAATTAAAAATATTGATGAAATCATAATTAAATTTGATAAAAAACTGTACTTTCCAAAACTTAAAAAAATTATTAAATTTAAAACTCCCGAAGCAATTAATGCTGATAAACTAAACCAAAAAAAATTTTTATTATTTTTTATCCATCCTATTTTTGGACCGATTGACATAAAAATTAAAAAAGGAATAACAAATGGGAAAATTACAATGCTATAAAATGGTGGCCCAACTGAGATTTTTATTTGTGTTATAACTTCCAAAAATATTGGGTACAATGTACCTATTAATACAGAAGCTAAGAAAAAAATCATGAACCAGTTGTTAATCATAATATAAGTTTCTTTGCTTTGTATTTCAGGGTGATATTCTTTTTTTTTATAATTTTTAAAAAAAATAGTTAATGCTGAAAAAATCATTATTGATAAAAATATAAGTATATATAGACCTCTTGAAGGATCGCTCGCAAATGTATGTACTGAATTTAAGATGCCAGATCTAACCAAAAATGTTCCGGTAACACTTAATGCAAAAGCTAATAGACAAAGTATTATCACCCATGAATAAATTAGATTTCTTTTTTCTAAAACAATGACTGAATGCATTAAAGCTGTAATTACAAACCATGGCATTAGGGAAGCATTTTCGACAGGATCCCAAAACCAAAAGCCACCCCACCCAAGTTCATAGTATGCCCATATAGATCCAGCTATAATCCCAAGAGTTTGAAAACTCCATGAAATAAAAATCCAAGGCTTAATCGTAACAGCAAAAGATTTACCATCATAGTTAGTTATTAATGACGCTAAAGCTGCAGAAAAATAAATTGATGACCCAACAAAACCTACATAAAGAAGTGGTGGGTGTATTATTAAAGCTGGATCTTGTAGAATTGGATTAAAGCCAAGTCCTTGAGATGGTGTGGGAATAATTTTACTGAAAGGGTTAGAATTAAGAATTATAAAAAATAGAAAACCAGTGATTAAAAGATTTTGAAAAATTAATGTATAAAGACGAAAATCTTTTTTACTTGTATTGTTATAAATTAAAAATAAATAAGAAAATATTACAAGAATATTTATCCAGAGTAATAAGCTTCCCTCATGACTTCCCCATGTAGCAGCTATTTTATACATCATAGGTTTTGCACTATGTGAATTTTCAAAAACATTTGCTAAAGAAAAATCAGAAATAACGAAACCAGTTAATAAAATAAAAAAACTCAAAATAGAAAAAGTTACTTGATATAAAGAGAGTTTGTAAATTTTTGTTTCAATAAAATTTATTTTTTTTTTTAAACTTTCATAAGAAGTAAAAATTATCGCCAAGCTCAAAAAAAGAGTAAAGATTAATAAAATTATACCTATATTACTCAGCATCTTTATTTATTAAATTTTTTTTTGATGGAGGCATATAATTTTCATCATGTTTTGCTAAAATTCTACTTGCCTCAAAAAATTTTTTATCTTTAAGTTTTCCTTCAGCAATGACTCCTTTTCCTTCAGAAAACAGATTTGGTACTGTACCTGAATAGGTAACTATTATCTCATTTTTTAAATCAGTTATTATAAATTTTATTTCCTCTGATTGTGTAAAAATTGATTTTTCTTTAACCATGCCACCAATTCGCATTTTTTTACCAACTTTAATATCTTGTTTTTTTGAAACTTCTGTTGGAGTTAAAAAATAAAGAACATTTTCGTTTAAGGTTTTAATAACAAAAAAAATTAGAGCTATTAATACAGTAATTAATAGGATTAAAAATGATATTCTATTTTTAACCTTTTTTGTAAGCATTAAATTAAAAGATGCTTTAGTTAAGCTTAGAATTTGCTGCTAAAACTTGGTTTGCAACTTTTGATCTTTCGAGAACTTTTTTTCTTTCAGACTCAGATAAATTTTTGAGTTCATTCAAAAATTCTTTTTCATATTTTTTTAAAGTTTTTTTAGTCTTTAAATAAAAAATCATGCAACTGAAAAAAACGATTCCAAAAGAAAGCCACACAAACAAACCATAGCCATTCATATATATAAAACTTGATATCATTATTTTTTAATATTTTTTTTCTTTATTCTAATGATTTCTGTTTTGTATTTCATTAGAAAAATTAACGCACCATATAATAATAAAACTAATAACATTAACATTAATGGGAGCATCATTGATGAATCTATACTATTTGAACTGCCTAGCTTAATACTTGCTGGCTGATGTAGTGTTGCCCACCAATCAACAGAATATTTTATTATTGGAAGATTAATTGAACCTAGAATAGCTACTAAAGAAGAAATCTTAATTGAAAGATCCTTATTTTGAATAAATTTTAAACTTAAAATATAAAAAATATAAAAAATCATTAAGACAATCATTGAAGTGAGTCTTGCATCCCATGCCCACCAAGTACCCCAAGTCGGCTGGCCCCAAATAGAACCAGTAACTATTGCGATAGCTGTAAAAAGTAAACCGATTGGTGCTAAGCTTTTATTTATCAAATAAAAGTTTTTAATCTTAAAAATGAAACTTAATACCGATAAAAAAGTTATAACAGAAAAACATGATAAGCTAAGCCAAGCAGAAGGTACATGCACATACATGATCCTAACTGAATCGCCCTGAATATAATCTGGTGGGGATAACACTAAAGCAAAAGTAAGACCTATAATTAAAATTATAAAGAAAACAGAATTA
>CETM01202473.1_pt1 | contig 12061 bp, 8 predicted proteins | sample 361451 | NCBI WGS metagenome assembly CETM01 (sample SAMEA2622690, study PRJEB7988) | marine metagenome | isolation source: saline water (ENVO:00002010), including
ATAAATGGCCTTGATTTTCATATGCCAGAGATAAATTTACATAGTTCTCATTTTAAGAAATTTGTTAAAGCTATGGATGATGATTTCAATGCACCAGAAGCGCTGGCTGTGCTTTTTGATTTAGCCAAGGTTATTAATAAAAATAAAGAAGATGGAAATGAAGACGAGGCTTCTTTGTTGGCAGGAGAACTAATAGCAATGTCAGAACCTTTAGGCCTACTTCAGCAAGACCCTCAATCCTTTCTCAAATCTGGAGTTAATATGGATGAGTTAGAAATAAATAAGCTAATAAAAGAAAGAGAAGAGGCTAGAGAAGGGAAGGATTATTCTAAGAGCGATAAAATAAGAGACTATTTATTTGAACAAAATATAATTTTAGAAGATTCAAAAGAAGGGACTTTCTGGAGAAGAAGGTAATTATATAGTAAGACTTTTAGTGACGTATCTGCAGTAGGAACAGTCATCGGCAGCATCTGGTGCCTTTTCAGCTAGAAGGCAGTACTTTAGTTCTACTAATGTGGTTTCAACCCAATCAGCATTGCCTATATAAGGTATTAGTTTAACTTTGAATTCTAATTGGTTATTAAATTCAGATTTATCTTTTATTCCATTGCAGTAAACAAAGTATGCCGTGTTAGATACATCTAAAGAATTACCTCTTAATAGCCATTGATAAAACTCTACTTGCCTTTTATAACCAATTTGCCAATCAGCATCTAAGCTAACTTCACCTTTTTTTGAAGTTGCCTTGTAATCAACAACTATTAGTTGGTTTGTTTTAGTGTCTATCCATATGTCATCAACACCGCCCCTTAGTAATAGATTTGTGGGCTCATGGAATCTTTTAACTCCTTTTCTTAGTGACTCTCTCCAATCATCTAGATCAGGATGTTCGTAGGGAATAGCATTTAAATTATTTTCTTTTTGAATTGGGTGGGGTTTTTGCTCCTTCCTGTAGCCATCAAATTCATTTTTTAAAAGTTCATCTACTGCGTTATTAAGGTTAAAGGGAAAAGTTGAAGGTCTAGCTATTCCAAGCCTATTGGTTAGATAGAAGCATCTTTGACATTCAATAAAATTATCAACTCTAGATCTGCTTAGAGTAAAGGGCTCATCAGAGTTTGGGTTAAAAAGTCTAGATGTCATATTGTTTATTTTTGGGGCCTACCACCAAGGCCCCAGTAAATTTGGCTCCCCGAGCTGGGCTCGAACCAGCGACCCAATGATTAACAGTCATTTGCTCTACCAACTGAGCTATCGGGGAATAGTTTAATTATAGCTTCTTCAAAGATTATAATAAATTTCTAATAACAGATATGTCTAAAGAATTAAAAGTAGTTTCCAATTTTGATCCAGCAGGAGATCAGCCCAAAGCTATCAAGGAATTGGTAGAAGGAATTAATAATGGTTTATTGAATCAGACTTTATTAGGCGTAACCGGATCAGGAAAAACTTTTGCTATGGCAAAAGTTATAGAAGAACTTCAAAGGCCAGCTATTGTTATGGCTCATAATAAAACCTTAGCAGCTCAATTATATGGAGAGTTTAGAGAGTTTCTTCCCAATAATGCCGTTGAATATTTTGTTTCATATTATGATTATTATCAACCTGAAGCTTATGTACCAACAACTGATATCTATATCGAAAAAGACGCCTCTATCAATGAACATATAGAACAAATGCGCTTATCAGCTACAAAAGCAGTTTTAGAAAGAAAAGATGTAGTTGTTGTTGCTTCCGTTTCAGCTATATATGGTTTAGGAGACCCTAAGAAATATTTTAAAATGGTCATACATCTCAATAGAGGTGAAGAAATAGAACAAAGGTTAATTCTTAGGAAATTGGCGGAGTTGCAGTATCTAAGGAATGAATCTGACTTCAGAAGATCAACTTATAGAGTAAGAGGGGATGTTATTGATATTTTCCCAGCTGATTCTGAGAAGGAGGCATTAAGAATAGAATTATTTGGGAATGAAATTGAATCTTTAAAATATTTTGATCCTTTAACCGGAGAAGTTTTCAGAGAAGTTCCTAGAGCTACTATCTATCCTAAATCACATTATGTAACTACAAGGGACAGGGTTTTAAAAGCTATTGAATTTATAAAAGAAGAGTTGTCAGTGAGATTAGGTGAACTAAAGAAAGAAGATAAGCTTGTTGAAGCACAGCGGTTAGAGCAAAGAACAATGTACGATATTGAGATGTTACAAGAACTAGGATTCTGTTCGGGTATAGAAAATTATTCAAGATTCCTTTCAGATAGACAGCCAGGAGAACCTCCTCCAACCCTTTACGATTATTTAGCAGAAGATACCTTGGTTTTTGTAGATGAATCTCATGCTTCATTACCTCAATTAGGAGGAATGTACAGAGGAGATCGATCTAGAAAAAAAACTCTTGTAGATTATGGTTTTCGTTTGCCAGTTGCTCTTGATAATAGGCCCTTAAGATTTGATGAATGGGAGATGTTGTCTGGTCAAAGAATCTTTGTGTCAGCAACACCAGGAAAATACGAAAAAGAAAACTCTGGAAAAATAGTAGAATTAGTTGTTAGACCAACTGGTTTAATTGATCCAGTTGTTGAGGTTAAGCCCGCAACAAATCAAGTTGATGATTTACTTTCCCAAATTCAAAAATACTCACCTAAAAAACAGAGAATTCTTGTAACAGTATTAACAAAACGTATGGCTGAAGATCTCACCGATTATCTTGATGAGAATGGAGTGAGAGTTAGATATCTTCATTCTGATATTGATACTGTTGAAAGGATAGAGATAATCAGAGATTTACGACTAGGTGAGTTTGATGTTCTTGTTGGGATAAACTTATTAAGAGAAGGCCTTGATATTCCAGAAGTAGCTTTAGTTGCAATCTTAGATGCCGATAAAGAAGGTTTCTTGAGATCTGAAGACTCTCTAATTCAAACTATAGGTAGAGCAGCAAGGAATATCTCTGGGAAAGCAATACTTTATGCAGATAAGATAACTGGCTCCATGCAGAGAGCAATAGATGAGACAGACAGAAGGAGAAAGATCCAAGAAAAATTTAATAAAGAGAACTCTATAAAACCTGTAGGCATAGAAAAATCCATACCAGATATTATGGAAGGTGCTCGTTCAAAAAGGAAGAAAGGTAAATCTAAAAATTCTAAAGATTTTATAAATTCTAAAAGTTTTACTCCTTTAGAAGATTTGAAAACTACTAACGAAATAAAAAAAGAAATAAGTTACTTAGAAGACTTGATGTATACACATGCTAAAAACCTAGAATTTGAAGAAGCTGCAGAACACAGAGATAGAGTAGATGAACTAAAGGAAAGGTTGTTTAGAATGGCATAGAGTTCTTTCTTTCTTTTACAGAAAGGGTCTGGTAATAAAGTCTAACCTTTTCTACATAATCAAGAGCTTCTTTAATACGAGTCTTCGTTAGGTTTCTAGGTTCATTTTCAGACATATAATGCAGTGTTTGGCTGACATCTTCCCAAGTATTAGGGTTCAAATTATGTGATTTCGCTATTTCTCTTGCTTCCTTTAAATAGCTAAACCCTAAATTGTAAGCAGCAACTGTCATCCAAAGTTTTTCTTGTCTAGGCATATTTTTGGGTAGCTTCTCAAGCAGTCTCTGGAAATATATTGAACCACCGAAAACACTTTGTTTTGGATCAGTTCTTCTTGATATACCTACTTCTTTTGCTGTAGTTTGGGTTAGCATCATAAGACCTCGAACCCCAGTTTTAGAAATAGCTTTAGGGTTCCAATGAGATTCTTGATAACTAATTGCTGCAAGTAAAGTCCAATGTTGGTCTGTGTTTTTGGCTGCCTCTTTGAAGAGCAATTCCCATTCAGGCAATCTATTATTAGCTCTTGATAAGAAAATTTCTTGGCCTAAAGGGTCGCTTTTTTTCCATAGAATCTCAACCTCTTCTTCTAAATAGCTAGTATTTGTTGGATTAAGGGATATAGCAGAGTTATCCAGCCCCAATAGGGCAGCGACTAATAAAAAACAAAAGGAAAAAGGTTTAATATTATACAAACCGAACAACCTCCTCTTGGGTAAATTATTATAGAGTAAAAAGTCATTTATCACTACATATAGTGGTAAATAATATTATCAAACACTATATAAAGTGTTTTTTAAATTTAGCGCCTTCAACTATAATGACTTCCTCAAAACTAGATGATATCTGAAAAAGAAACTTTTTCTTTTGTTGCTTTTAAAGGGCAAAAGAGCTTTTCTGAGTTTCGTTTACTATCCATTCTTGAAAAAATTAGAGAATATAATGACAGCATTTCATCAATTAATTGTGAAGAAATCTATTTTTGTTCTTTTAGTCAGCAAGCAACAGAAAACATTAGATATTCTCACAATAAGTTAAATAAAATACTAAAAGCCAAAGCCTACGAAAAAGAGCTGGACGACAATCAATTCATTTTGACTCCTCGTTTAGGGACTATTTCTCCCTGGTCTTCAAAAGCTACAGATATTCTTGCTAATGCTGGTTTTGATTCTCTTAGGAGAATTGAAAAGGGATTATGTTTCTCTTTAGATGCTCAATTAGATTTAGAAAAAAACTCAACAAAAGAAATAGGACTAAAAATATATGATCAAATGACCCAAAGTGTTATCACTAATATATCTAAGGCTGAGTCTTTATTTGAACAGCGCCAACCTAAGCCTGCTCTAGAAGTGGATATTTTAGGCAAGGGGAAAAAATCTTTAGAAGAAGTAAATATTTCTTTGGGATTAGCTCTTAGTGAAGATGAAATAGATTATTTATATGACAGTTATTTAGAAAGAAATTCTAATGCAACTGATGCAGAACTTATGATGTTTGCCCAAGCAAACTCCGAACATTGTCGACATAAAATTTTTAACGCAGAGTGGGAGGTAAACAGAAAGAAAGCTCCCATGAGTTTATTTGACATGATCCGCAATACCCATTCAAAAAATTCAAAAGGAGTACTTTCGGCTTACAAAGATAACGCAGCTGTTTTGGAGGGCCATAAAGGCAAAAGGTTTTTTCCAGACTCTTCCTCAATATACACCTCTAAAGATGAACCCATTCACTTAGTAGCAAAAGTAGAAACTCATAATCATCCAACAGCTATTTCTCCTTTTCCAGGTGCTTCAACAGGTTCTGGCGGAGAAATCAGAGATGAAGGGGCTACTGGAAGAGGAGCAAAGCCCAAAGCAGGACTATGTGGTTTCAGTGTTTCAAATTTAAGAATTCCCAGTTTTCAAGAAGAGTGGGAAGGACAAGAGAATAAACCTGATCGAATCTGCTCCCCTCTGCAGATTATGCTTGAAGCCCCTATAGGAGCAGCTGCTTTCAATAATGAATTTGGGAGACCAAATATTCTAGGTTATTTTCGGACCTTTGAGATGGAAATTAAAAACAACAGATATGGTTATCACAAACCTATCATGCTGGCAGGAGGCCTTGGTAATATAAGAGACTCTCATGTACAGAAAAGTGCTGTACCCATAGGATCAAAGTTGGTTGTTTTAGGTGGTCCTGCTATGTTGATTGGGTTAGGTGGCGGTTCAGCTTCTTCTTTATTATCTGGAAAAGCAGAACTTGATTTAGATTTTGCTTCTGTACAGAGAGACAACGCAGAAATGGAAAGAAGATGCCAGGAGGTGTTGGATAGTTGCTGGCAAAAGGGAGATTCTAATCCTATTCTCTTTATTCACGATGTAGGGGCAGGAGGCTTATCAAACGCGTTACCCGAACTGATCAAAGATAGTGGACATGGAGGTTTAATACAACTAAGAGATATACCGAACGCCGAACCTGATATGTCGCCAATGGAAATTTGGTGCAATGAATCTCAAGAAAGATATGTTATGGCTGTAGAAGTTGACGATTTAAAAGGATTCATGGATATATGTAATCGGGAAAGGTGTCCTGTTGCCGTAGTAGGTGAAATAACGGAAGGCTCAAATCTTAAAGTATACGATTCATTATTTGATAACCATCCTATTAATATTTCTTTAGATCACCTCTTTGGAAACACACCAAAAATAATCAGAAAGTTTAATAAAGAAAAAGAAAAATTTATTGAACATGAACCTCTGAAACAAGATATAAATTACTTATTGAAAAAAGTTTTAAGACATCCTACTGTGGCAGGGAAGAGTTTCTTAATTACAATCGGAGATAGATCAATAACTGGTCTGATATCAAGGGATCAAATGGTAGGTCCTTGGCAAGTTCCAGTAGCAGATAATTCAGTAACCCTTTCTAGCTTTTTTTCGTTAACTGGAGAAGCAATGGCAATTGGGGAAAAGACTCCCAGCGCAATAATTGACTCTCAAGCGTCGTCAAGAATGGCAGTGGGTGAAGCAGTTACAAACATCATTTCTTCAGGTATAGAAAATCTTTCTGACATAAAGCTTTCAGCAAATTGGATGGGCGCTCCTGATAAACTGAAAGGTAATCAAGACCTCTTTGAAGCAGTAGAGGCAGTAGGAATGGACCTCTGTCCAAAGTGGGGAATATGCATACCTGTGGGTAAAGATTCTTTATCTATGGCTACTACCTGGCAAGACGAAGAAAAGAAAGAACATACAGTTATTTCACCTTTATCTTTGATAATTTCAGCCTTCGCTCCGCTTAAAGATATAAGTGTAGCTTTGACCCCACAGATTAATACAACTTCTTGCAAATCTTCAGAACTTATTTTTATTGACTTAGCTAAAGGAAAGAAAAGAATGGGCGCCAGCATAGCCTTTCAAGTATCTTCTAAATTCTTAGGTCCAGTTCCGGATGTTGAATGTGTAAATGAAATGCCAGGACTGGTAAAAGTTATTCATCAACTTATTCAAGAAAAAAAGATAATTGCTTACCATGACCGATCTGATGGTGGTTTAATTTGTACACTCTTGGAAATGGCTTTCGCTGGAAGGAGTGGTCTCGATATAAATCTAGATCAAATTTGTAAATCTAGTAGTCAAGTACTTGAAACTCTCTTTAACGAAGAATTGGGAGTAGTAATCCAAGTGCCGACATCTAACATTGAAGAAGTTATCAATTTAGTATCTGCTGTAGGTTTAAAAGATCATATTTACAGAATCGCTTCTCCAAATAAATCAAAGAAGATCAAAATTTATGAAAGGCAAAGCTTAACTTTTGATTGGGGTCTAGATGATCTTCTCAAAGAATGGAACTTTGTTAGTCACAAGATGCAGTCTTTAAGGGATAATCCTGAGACTGCAGATCAAGAATATGTATTCGACACTGATGAAAAAAGAAAGGGTTTGGATCCAAAGATTTCTTTTACAATACCAAAAAAATTAGTTCTTTCTACAAAGAAACCTCAAATAGCAATACTTAGAGAGCAAGGGGTTAATGGTCAAGTGGAAATGGCAGCTGCCTTTGACAGAGTTGGTTTTTCTTGTGTTGATGTCCATATGACGGATCTAATCACTCGCAGAAGAAAACTTGAAGAATTTAGAGGTCTAGTAGCTTGTGGGGGATTTTCATATGGTGATGTTCTCGGAGCTGGAGAAGGTTGGGCTACAAGCATTCTTCACAACGACAACTTAAGTCAAGATTTTCAAGAATTTTTTATCAGAGATGATGTGTTTACTTTAGGTGTTTGTAATGGTTGTCAGATGTTAGCACTTTTGTCAGATCTCATTCCAGGGACAGGATTATGGCCTAAGTTTGTAAGAAACAAATCTGAGAAATTCGAAGCAAGATTAATTCAATTATTAATTGGAAAGTCGCCTTCGATCTTTTTTAAAGATATGGATAATTCAGTTCTGCCAATCGCTGTTGCTCATGGAGAAGGTCAAGTCAGCTTGAATAAGAGTGAAATAAATAATTTATTAGGAAAGGGTTTAGTGCCTATAACTTATGCAGATGATGAAGGGAAGAGCACCGAGGCATACCCCTATAATCCAAATGGCTCTTTATCAGGAGTTGCAGGTGTAACTAATGCATTAGGAACTATAACTTTAATGATGCCCCATCCGGAAAGATCTTTTTTATCAGCTCAACATTCTTGGAAACCTGAGGAGTGGGGGGAATATAGTCCTTGGATTAAATTCTTTTTAAATGCCAGAGAGTTTATTGATTAGGGTTTTTAGCAGGCCGCTCTATGGTCTCTATTCTTAAATCAAATCTATTACTTTTTTTATCATTCAGATAGTGCTTTATAACTAAAGGCACAAATGGGAAAGCAAGTTCTTCCCAGGGAATGTTCTCTTCTTCAAATAAACTGACTTCTAGGCTTTCAGAGGTCTTACCAAAATCTTCATTAAGAACTTCTGCTAAAAAAAGCATATAAATTTGACTGATTTGAGGTATGTTAAAAATTGCGTATAGCTTACCCATCTTTACTTCGGTCTTAGTTTCTTCCTTTGTTTCTCTAAAGGCTCCTTGTTCTATAGTTTCACCATTTTCCAGGAATCCTGCAGGGAGTGTCCATAGCCCATATCTTGGATCAATAGCTCTTTTGCACAATAAAATCTTACTTTCTCTTACAGGTACTGTTCCTACTACTACTTTAGGATTTTGGTAATGAATAGCACTGCATTTATTGCAACAGTAACGAGGAAGATTATCATCATCAGGAATTCTAAGCTCAACCTCATTCCCACAATTGTTACAATATTTCATTACTTTATGATAATTTTTGATTTGATAATTTGAAGTATAAACTATGTACTTAAGGAATAAATATCGATGCTTGAAATAATAAAGAAGAATCTAACAAATAGAGAATCGACATGGCTAGATCAGTTATCTTTAAAGGAGTCTGTACCAGAGGCTGATCTTCCTGAGGCAGCTGTACTTATTGCAATTACAGAAGAAGAAGAGCCTAAAATTATATATACCTTAAGATCTAATAAAGTTTCTTCTCACAGAGGTGAGGTATCATTTCCTGGAGGCATGAAAGAAGATTCAGATCGGTCGTTAGTAGATACATCTTTAAGAGAGTCTGAAGAAGAAATTGGCTTACCTCAAGACTGCGTAGAAATCATTGGCTCTTTAGATACTATGGTAAGTAGGTTTAATATAAGCGTTTTTCCTTTTGTAGGTATTATTCCAAAGGAAGTAGTATTAAATACTAATTCAGATGAGATAGAGGCTTGTTTTAGAGTACCTTTATCTTTCCTTATGAAGGATGAAAGATACAGGAATGATGAAGTAAACAGAAATGGTGAAATATTTTTTATGCCTGCTTATAAGTATAGCTCTTATATAATTTGGGGTTTAACGGCTATGATTACGGTTAATTTTCTAAATAGAGCATTAAATGCTCAGATAGATATGTCTAAACCGTCTACTATTGAAGGAGAAGGGAGATGAAGTTTGATCTAGGAGAACATTCAGTCCAGACGGAAGGAGATGAATTTTACATTGCTGAATCAGCAATAGTATTAGGTAAGGTTAAGTTATGTAAAGATGCAAGTGTCTGGTTCGGGGCAGTATTAAGGGGTGATACTGAACTAATTACTATAGGAGAGGGGAGCAATATTCAGGATGGAACAGTTATTCATACAGATCTGGGTTTTCCTGTAGAGATAGGTAGAAACGTTACCGTGGGACATCAAGTAATGCTTCATGGTTGCACCATAGGAGATGGAAGCTTAATTGGTATAAATGCTGTAGTTTTAAATGGAGCAAAAATTGGCAAGGGTTGTCTAATAGGAGCCAACACTCTAGTAACTGAAGGGACTGAGATTCCAGATGGTTCACTTGTCATGGGTTCTCCTGGAAAGGTTAGAGGAGAACTAAATGATGACCAAAAGAGTGGATTGATAATGTCAGCTCATCATTATGTAGAAAATTCTAAGCGTTTCAAAAATGAATTAAAAAAAGTATAGGAGAGAATTATGAAAACAGAAGAAATCACTTATCACTATGAAGACAAAAATTATATAGGCTTTGTAGCCTATCCAGACAAGGAATTAGCACCTTTAGTACTTATAGCTCACACATGGGCCGGAAGAGATTCTTTCGTTGAAGAAAGAGCTAAAGAACTTGCTGAACTTGGGTATATTGCTATGGCAGTCGACATGTATGGAGATGGAAAAATTGGTTCTAGTACTGAAGAAAATCAATCTTTAATGACACCTCTTGTTGAAAACAGGAATCTATTAAAAGGAGTAATTAATGCAGCTCTGAGTCATGGCAAATCTCTTGAGGGAGTTGATGTAAATAATGTAGCTGCTATAGGTTATTGTTTTGGAGGTTTGGTAGTCTTGGATCTAGCAAGATCTGGAACTGAGCTTAATGGGGTAGTTAGCTTTCATGGTCTTTTGATGGGATCAGAAATAGCTGAAGCAGGAGTAAGGTCTAAGATTTTGGTTTTACATGGAGAAAGAGACCCAATGGTTCCTCTAAATATGGTAGATGAATTCCAAAAAGAAATGACAGAAGCTAACGCAGACTGGCAATTACATAGTTACGGAAATACTTACCATGCATTTACAAATCCCGAAGCAAATGATCCTTCGTTAGGAACGCAATTTAATGAAGATTCAAACAACAGGTCATGGCAGTCTATGAACAGCTTTTTTGATGAGATATTTTCGTAAGTAAATGAAAAAAAATCTTACTACTAACGAAATAAGAAATATTTTCCTTGAATTCTTTCAGGAAAAAGGTCATGAGTTAGTAGAAAGCACTTCTTTAGTTCCGCTTAATGACCCATCTTTATTATTTACAAATGCAGGTATGGTTCCTTTTAAGGATTTACTTCTCGGGGTAGAAAAAAGGGGTTATACCAGAGCAACAAGCTCACAAAGATGTTTAAGAGTAGGTGGTAAGCACAATGATTTAGATAACGTTGGTTATACCGCAAGGCACCATACATTTTTTGAAATGCTAGGTAATTTTAGTTTCGGGGATTATTTTAAAGAAGAAACGATAGCCTTTGCTTGGGAGCTTTTAACAAAAAGGTATGAAATACCTCCCGAAAAATTATGGATAACAGTTCATAAAGATGATGATGAATCTGAGCAGATATGGATAGAAAAAATAGGAGTTGATCCAAAAAGAATTTCAAGATTAGATGATGATGAGAACTTTTGGACCATGGGCGATACAGGACCTTGCGGACCATGTAGTGAAATCTATTACGACCATGGAGAGCATATAGAAGGTGAGCCACCAACTATGGACAGTGACCCAGGGGACAGATTTATAGAAATCTGGAATTTAGTCTTTACTCAATTTGATAGATCTAAAGATGGTACTTTGAGTCCTTTACCCAATCCTTGCGTAGATACAGGCATGGGTTTAGAAAGAATGGCTGCTGTTCTTCAAGAAGAACACAACAATTACGATATAGATATCTTTATTAAGCTTATTACTAAGGCTTCTGAACTGACTGGAGTAGAAGATCTTGAGAATCCTTCTTTAAGAGTAATTGCTGACCATTTAAGAGCAAGCTCATTTTTAATCGCTGACGGTATTGTGCCAAACAATGAAGGAAGAGGTTATGTTCTAAGACGCATAATAAGAAGAGCCTTAAGGCACGCAAATAAACTGGGTATGAAAGGAAACTTACTAGCCTCGATGGTTCCAACCCTAATCGAAGAAATGGGGGATGCTTATCCTTTGCTAAAAAAGGAATCTAAGATTATCGAATTAAACTTATTACAAGAAGAGCAACAATTCTCTGAAACACTTAGCCAAGGAATGTCTTTATTAGAGAATGAGATTGAAGGGTTAGACGGGAAAATTATTCCTGGGGAAACAATATTCAAGCTTTATGATACTTATGGGTTTCCTGTAGACATGACTGCAGATTTTGCTAGAGAAAAAGGTTTTGAATTAGATTTAGTTGAATATGAAGAATTAATGCTTCAGCAAAAAGAAAGGGCAAGATCTTCAAGCTCTTTTAGTTCAGTTTTACCTGAATCTTTATCACTAGAAGGGTCAACTGAATTTGTAGGGTATGAGAAGATGAATTCAGATACTAAGATTATAGAATTAATTAATACTTCAGAAGAAACCCAGAGCAAAACATTGACTGAGGATGAAGAGGGGGTTGTGATACTTGAAAAAACTCCTTTTTATGCCGAGTCAGGAGGACAGGTAGGA
>CETM01147927.1_pt1 | contig 12023 bp, 11 predicted proteins | sample 361451 | NCBI WGS metagenome assembly CETM01 (sample SAMEA2622690, study PRJEB7988) | marine metagenome | isolation source: saline water (ENVO:00002010), including
GAACCACTTTACTTTGCCTTTTAGACTCATTTGTTCTTCCTTACTTAATTATTAACTTAATGTTAGTAAAATTTACTAACCATGCCCTTTAATATGTATATGAATTGATTGTCAAGCTAATGATCGAAATTTAAATAAAAAAATGGCAAAATAACCAATTTGTTACATTAAAACGTTAATATAGCAGCCAAAATTACAGCAACAAATAAGACAATTAAAATAATTTTCTTTCCTTTAAAAGCTCCCAAAATTCCGGCCTCTTTATAACTAAGTCCTTCACCACCTGAGTCTGACAAGCTTTTAAACCCTTGATCTCTTCCAATTTTTAAAAATTTTGTTTTTCTTTGATTATAAATTTCTTCCCCACTTAAATTTTCATAGTTCTTTAAATTTTCTAATATAGAATTTTTAACATCTTCTGCTATTTTTTCATTATCTCTATGTGCGCCACCTAAAGGTTCATTTATAACTTCATCAACAATTCCTAATTTCATTAAATCTTTTGCTGTGAGTTTCATAGCCTCTGCTGCCTCTAAGGATTTAGTTGGGTCTCTCCAAAGTATAGAAGCACAACCTTCTGGAGATATTACAGAATAAATTGAATGTTCTAACATTATAACTTTATTTGATGATGCCAATGCTATCGCTCCACCTGATCCACCTTCACCGATTATAATTGAAATGTTAGGAACCTTTAAAGACATGCTGCACTCAATGGAGGATGCTATTGCACCTGCTTGACCTCTTTGCTCCGCACCTATTCCTGGATATGCGCCTGGTGTATCTATAAAAGAAATCACAGGAATTTTGAATCGATCGGCAAGCCTCATTAGTCTTATACATTTTCTATAACCCTCGGGCTTCATCATTCCAAAATTTCTATCTAATCGGGAGTTTAGATCTTCTCCTTTTTCTTGAGCTAAGATTAGTACAGATTTTTTTTCAATGAAACCGATTCCCGCAATTATTGATTTGTCTTCTCCGAATAACCTATCTCCTGAAAGAGGTGTAAAGTCAGAAACTATTTTATTAACATAGTAATTAGCTCTAGGTCTATCCTCATGTCTAGCAACCAAAGTTTTCTGCCAGCTATTAAGGTTTGAGTAAATTCCCTCTAATTTTTCATTTATCTCATCTTGTATGTTTTTAATTTTATCCATATTTACTTCAGAAATTCCATCTTTATTAAAAGGATTTTTTGAAGCTTCTAAATTATCTTCTAAAGATTTCACTTCTTTTTCAAAATCTAAATAGTTTCTCATAAATTTTTAATTCAAATAATATTAATAAATTCAATAAAATTCAAATGTGTCAATAAAGTGTTGTTATATTACATAATATTTGGTCTATTATAAACGGAATGAAAAAAATTAAAGTAAATAATCTGCAAATAGATGAAAGGCTTTTTGATTTTGTCAATAAAGAAGCAATTCCAGGTACAAATTTGGAGTCTAATAAATTTTGGAGAGATTTTGATGAGGCGGTTCATAAACTACAACCGATTAATAAAAAACTGTTAGAAAAAAGAGATGAAATCCAAAAAAAAATTGATGAGTGGCATTTATCTAGAAAAGGATCCAATTTAGATAAAAAAGAGTACTTTAATTTTCTTAAATCCATTGGGTATATTGTTGAAGACCAAGGAGATTTTAAAATTGAAACACTTAATGTTGATGAGGAAATATCTTCTATTGCTGGACCGCAATTAGTTGTGCCGGTAGATAATGCAAGATATGCATTAAACGCGGCTAATGCACGTTGGGGAAGTTTATACGATGCTCTATACGGCACTGATGCTATCCTTGCTCCTGAAGACATAACCAAAGAATATGAGAATAAAGAGAAATATTATGAAGAAAGAAAGTATTTAGTTATAAGTTATGTTAGAGATTTTTTAGATGAAGCTATTCCTATTTCAAAAGAAAAATGGCATTCAATAACAAAAATCAAAATAGAAGATAACAAGCTCGTATTATATTTTGCAAATAAAAAATATTTTCTTAAAAATAATGATCAATTTATTGGCTACCAGGGGGAAAAGAATAATCCAAAATTAGTTTTATTAAAAAATAATAACCTGCATATAAATATTATAATTGACCCAGGTAATCCAATTGGAAATATAGACAAAGCAAAAATAAGTGATGTTATTGTTGAGTCAGCAATTTCCACAATCGTGGATAATGAAGACTCTGTTGCCGCGGTGGATGCCAAAGATAAAGTCAAATGTTATAGAAATTGGCTCGGCTTAATGAAAGGGGATTTGAAGGCAGAAATTGAAAAAAAAGGCAAGAAATTTGTAAGAAAGCTAAACCCTGATAGAATTTATAAAGCACCTGATGGATCCAAAATTATTTTACATGGAAGAGCTTTGCTACTTAATCGAAATGTAGGTCATTTAATGTCTAATCCATCAATAATTTTAAAAGATGGATCCGAAATACCAGAGGGTATAATGGACGCATTTATATCTGCTCTTTGTTCGATTCACGATTTGAAAAATAAAAAAAACTCTAGAAAAGGCTCAATGTATATTGTTAAACCAAAGATGCATGGTCCGGATGAGGTCGCTTTTACAAATGATATTTTTGAGATAGTTGAAAAAGTTTTAGGTTTAAAAAAATATTATATAAAAGTCGGAATTATGGATGAGGAAAGAAGAACTACTGTAAATCTTAAAGAGTGCATTAGAAAAGTAAAAAATAGAGTGGTTTTTATTAATACAGGATTTCTAGATAGAACTGGGGATGAAATGCATACATCTTTTGAGTCAGGCCCTATGATTTTTAAGGGAGATATGAAAAAATCAACATGGCTTAACACTTATGAGAATTGGAATGTTGATATAGGTTTAGCTTGTGGTTTCTCTGGAAAAGCTCAAATAGGAAAAGGAATGTGGGCAATGCCTGATAAGATGGCAGATATGATGGAACAAAAAATTGGGCATCCAAAATCTGGTGCTAATTGTGCGTGGGTGCCTTCTCCAACTGCTGCAACTTTACACGCAACTCATTACCATAAAATTGACGTTTTTAAAAAACAATCTGAAATACAATCTAGAGAAAAAGCCAAACTTGAAAATATTTTAGAAATACCTAAAGCTGACAGACCTAATTGGTCAGTAGAGGATATTAACAAAGAATTAGAAAATAATGCACAAGGAATTTTAGGATACGTAGTTAGATGGATAGATCAGGGAGTCGGTTGCTCAAAGGTTCTTGATATAAATAATGTTGGTTTGATGGAGGATAGGGCAACGTTGCGTATATCTTCGCAACATATGGCAAACTGGCTACACCATAAAATTTGTACTGAAGATCAGATAATGAATATTATGAAAAAAATGGCAAAAATAGTAGACAATCAAAATTCCAATGATAAAAAATATATTCCTATGTCTAAAGATTTTAAAAATTCTAAAGCGTTTAAAGCTGCTTGTGATTTAGTTTTTGAAGGGCGTAAACAACCCTCTGGTTATACAGAGCCTTTACTTCATAAAATGAGGCTTGAAAAAAAAGCTAGTCACTAGAGACTGGAACCCTACTATTAAAAGCAGAAACTAGTGTTCCATCATCCAATTGTTCTATTTCTCCCCCCACTGGTAAACCTTGCCCAAGCTTTGAAATTTTAATTTTACCATTTTTAACAACATCTTCAATGTAATGAGCTGTTGTTTGGCCTTCGACTGTCGCGCTTGTTGCTATAATGACTTCCTTAATATTTTCACTTTTTATCCTTTTAACAAGAGAGTCTAATAATAAGTTCTTTTGGTTAAAATTTTCATTTGGATTGATTGTTCCACCTAAAATATGAAAATAACCTTTAAAAACATCAGATGACTCGATTACCCACATGTCGGCTAAGTTTTCAACAACACATATTTTATCAAAATTTTTATTATTATTTTCACAAATACATTTGTTCTGCATTATTTTTAAATTCCCACAATTAGTACAGCGTATAATATTTTTATACACGTTGGCTAAAGACTTGGCCAATGGCTTTACCATGCTCTCTTTGTTACTAATGAGTTTTAAAATAATTCTTTTAGCAGATTTTGGTCCAAGTCCAGGTAACTTTGAAAACTGCTTTATTAATTCTTGTATTTCTGGAATATGATTATCCATTTAAAAAGGAAGCTTTATATCAAAAGGCAAATTTGGCATGCCAGTAGCTTTGGCTATTTCTTCGGATGTTTTTTTTTTTATTTTATCCTTGGCATCGTTATAGGCTGCAATTATTAAATCTTTGACAATTACATTTTTTTCTTTTTGAGTATTTTCATCTATAAAGATAGACTTCATTTCGTAATCCCCATTTAGCACAACCCTTACACTATTACCGCCTGAACTTCCCTCAACTTCAATTTTTTTAATACTTTCCTGGACTTCTTTCATTTTATCCTGCATTTTTTTTGCTTGCGAAAGCATATTTGTAAAATCATTCATCTTTTTTTATTACATCTTTTAGATCTGCATCAGGAAATATTTTTTTAATATCCTGATATATTTTACTTTTCTTTTCATCATTTAACGTTTCTTCTTTTTTATCAATTTTTGATTGATGATAAGTTTTTAAATTATTTTCCTTACTGAGACTTATTATCCATCTCTTTCCAGTCCAGCTAAATAATGATTGAGAGAGTTTTTTAATAAAATTTTTATTTAAATTCTCATTAAAGTTTATATCAATTTTACCATTCTCAAATTTAGCTAGCTTTACATTCCTTTCTAAATCGTACTTTAACTCCATTTCCTTATTTTTTTCTGCAATATCAATTAAATCTGAAAATGAATTTATTATAGAATTTGTGAAATTTTCTGATTTATTGTCTGATTCATTCTTTGCTAAATTTTTAACTTGTTCAACATTTTTAAGTTGATTCTTAATTAAATTACTTGGTTTTAAGTTGTTATCTTCAGAAGGTACTTTTTTTTCTGCATAAATATCAGTCTTAATATTATTTTTTGATATAATCTCATCAATATTTTTTTCTTCTATTTTTTCAAGGTGAGTCAGTTGCATTATATACATTTCTAAAGTTACAATTTCGTTTGATACGATATTCAGATCTTCTATAGTTTTTAAAGTCAATTGCCAAAATAAACCCAGATCTTGAATCTTAAGATCTTTGCTGGCGGATTCTATCAACTCTAATTCTGAACTTGAAAGAAAAAGTTCTTTTTCTATTGGACCAAGATTAGTTCGTCTCATAAATAAATAGATTAGCTCTAAAATATCATTTAAAAAAATTCTAGCATCCAGTCCATCATCGATTAATTCTCTTAATATCTTTAAAGCATCGTTTTGATTGCCTTTAAAAATATTTTCTAATAAATTTATTAACTTTGATTTGTCTGCTAAACCAAGCATTTTTCTAATATCAATATCTTGAAGTACTTGTGTTGGTTTTAGGCTTTGAAAAACCATAGCTCTATCTAATAATGATATAGAATCACGAACAGATCCCTCTGATGCTCTAGCTAACAATTTAAGTGCTTCATCAGAAATTTTACCTTTTTCCTCATTTAAAATTTCTTTTAGGTGATTAAAAATTTTATCAAATGTTACTCTTCTAAGATCAAATCTTTGACACCTTGACAAAATTGTTACTGGTATTTTCCTTGCTTCAGTGGTTGCTAATATGAATTTAAGTTTTTTTGGAGGCTCCTCTAATGTTTTTAGTAAACCATTAAAAGCTTGCTTGGATAACATATGGACCTCGTCAATTATGAAAACTTTAAATTTTGCACTCGTAGGATTATATTTCGAATTTTCGATCAATTCTCGAATATCATCAATACCTGTTTTTGAAGCTGCATCCATTTCAAGTACATCAATGTGATTGGAATTTTCTATTTCGTTACAATGGTTACATCGATCTTTTTCATTGCATAGGTTGTCTGCATTATTATTTTTTTCACAATTTAATGCTTTTGCAATAAGACGTGCAGTAGTTGTTTTGCCAACTCCCCTTATGCCGGTCAGAAGATATGCGTTTGGCGTTTTACCAATTCTAATAGCGTTTAAAATAGTTTCAGCTATAACCTCTTGACCAATAAGATCCTTGAATATTTTAGGCCTATATTTTAGAGCTAGTATTTTTGATTTATTTTCTTCAAGCATATCAGGAGACCAGACAACCCGCTTTCAAAAGTCCGTGCTGCTGTTGTTACACCCTGACACATTAAACATATTAAAACCGCCTGAATGGCCTCCAAATTATTATATCAATATAAAAATGAAATCTACAAGTGTTGAATCGTACTTTTGTGGACTATTTTTTTAACCTAGATTGAGAGGCCTCATAAACCCCTAAAATATTTAAACTTTCGGTATGAAAACCCAATTCTTCTAAAGCCTTTTGAACTTGAGGTTGTTCGATGTGGCCTTCTAGATCAAGATAAAAATTAGTTTGATCAAAGGTATTTTTTACAGAAAAACTCTCAAGCTTTGTAAGGTTTACCTGATTTGTAGCAAAGCCACCTAGGCACTTATATAATGCTGCTGGGATACTTTTAAGTCTAAAAATACAAGTAGTAATAAATTTTTTATCTTTAATATTCTCTGGATGATTAACCTTTTTTGACATAATTAAAAAACGGGTTGTATTTTGACTTTCATCTTCAATATTTTTTAGTAAAATTTTTAGACCGTAAATCTTGGCAGAAAGTTTAGATGCTATTGCAGCTGTAGACAAACTATCACTTTTTGAAAGTTCCTTTGCAGATCCAGCTGTATCAGCAGAAATTATTGTTTTAAATTTATGTTTCAAAATAACTTTCTGACATTGATCTATTGCTTGCGCATGACTTCTAACGTATTTTATATCTTTGATTTCTGCATTTTTTTTTACCAGTAAGTTGTGTTCAACTTTCAAATAGTGTTCAGCATGAATTTGTAATTTATATTTAGGTAATAAATAATGTATATCTGCAACTCTACCTGCTAGAGAATTTTCTATAGGTATAATAATTTTACAATCCTCATCATTGAAAGCGGTTTTGAATGTTTCTTCAAAAGTCGGGCAGGTTTTTATCTCTGACCCAGGAAAAATTTCTTCACATGCCAAATGAGAATAGGCGCCAAGCTCACCTTGAAATGCAATTTTAGACATTTTATTTTTTCTCCATAATGTTTTTTATTTCTAATAAATCTTTTTCTGTATCAATACTAAGTGGCTGAGATTGGCTATACCCAACATCAACTTTTAAATTATTTTCCATTGCTCTCATCTGCTCTAAATTCCTATCTATCTCAAGCTTGCTTCTTTTTAGATTTACATATCTTATTAAAGCTTGATTAGTAAAGCCATAAATTCCGATATGATGGTAAATTAAATTATTTTCTTTCAATGATATTTTCCTTTTAAAATCACTTGCCTCAGCAAATTCTGAGTTATTGATACTTTTTTTTGTTACTACTTTTACAACATTTTCATCCATAAGTTCTTTTTCGTTATTCATTTTTGAACCTAATGTACAAATATCACATTTTTTTAGTTTCAAATAATTATCAAGATTGGATATATCTTTGGGGTCGAGATTTGGCATGTCACCTTGTAAATTTATAATATAATCTGGCTTTCTTGAGTAGAAATTATTAAATGCCTCAAATACTCTGTCGGTCCCTGTTTCGTGATTTTGCTTTGAAATAAAACATTTACCTCCATAACCTTTTATAAGATTAAAAATAGTTTTATCTGGCGTTGTTACTAAAACCTCCCCAACATTAGATTTAATTGCTAGATCATAAACATGAAGTATCATTTCTTTTTTATTAATAATTTTAAGGGGTTTGTTTGGAAGTCTTTTGGCTTCAAGTCTCGTTGGAATTATAATTGCTGTGCTACTCATAAAAATTAATGCGTCTCAAAGACGCAAGAACGTTAAATTTATTTAAAGTTTTTTTAATCAACTCGTGATATATCTTATTCTTTAACTATCAAATTTATGAATGGTTTTGAAATAAATAAAATTGTAGCTTCCATAATTCTAGGAGTTTTGCTTGTTTTTGGAGTTGGTAAATTTACTGACTGGCTTTTCTTTGTAGAAAAACCTGCACAACCTTCCTATACAGTTGAAGCCCCTGTTTTAAAAGCCTTGGGCTCGTCCACAGGAGCTGGTAAAGTTGATATAGTTAAATTGTTATCTACTGGAAGTGTAGAACACGGCCAGAAAGTTTTTAAAAAATGTAGTGCATGCCATGTGGTTGCCAAAGGTGGAAAAAATAAAATTGGTCCAGTACTCTATGGTGTTCTAGGCAGGAAGTCCGCCTCTATATCAGACTATAAATATTCGAAAGCTTTAATAGCACATAGTAAAGTTTGGTCTTATGAAGAAATGAACGCTTATCTACTCAAACCTCAAGCCCACATTAAAGGAACTAAAATGGCATTTGCAGGGTTAAAAGACGAAAAAGATAGAGCTTCGGTTATTCTTTATATGAATAGTTTTAGCGATAGTCCGTTACCAAATCCCTAAACTATTTTAGACACCATTCTATAATACTTTTTTGTGCATGAATTCTATTAAATGCTTGGAGCCACACAACGGATTGATTTCCGTCCATAACCTCACTTGTCACCTCTTCTTCTCTACTGGCTGGTAAACAATGCATAAAAATTGCATCTGATTTTGCAACTTTCATTATTTTTTTATTTACTTGGTATTTTTTTAATAGTCTCTTTTTTTTATTTTTATCTCCTTTATCTCCCATAGAAATCCATTTATCTGTCATAACACAATCTGCGCCCTCTGCAGCTTTATAAGGATCTTCTGTAATAAAAAGTTTACATTTATTTTTTTTTGCTAATTTTATAATTTTAACATCAGGATTGTATTTTTTGGGACAGGCAATATTTAATTTAAATTCAAACTTAGTAGCTGCTTCTATTAGAGAATTTGAAACATTATTGCCGTCACCCATCCACGCAACTGTTTTGTTTTTTATATCGCCTTTTAATTCTTCAAAAGTAAGAATATCCGACATGACTTGACATGGATGACCAAGATTTGTCAGACCATTAATGATTGGAATGTCTAAATTTTTTTTGAATTCTTCAACATTTTTATGTGAGTCTGTTCTTATCATAAGAACATCTGCGTATTGGGATAATACCTTAGCTGTATCTTTTATAGTTTCATCGCCTTTTCCATAATGGATTTCATCTTGGTTTAAAATTATGGATGATCCCCCTAGTTGTTTCACTGCCAAGTCAAAGGATATTCTAGTTCTTGTTGAAGTTTTTTCAAAAATCATAATCATTGTCTTACCTTCAAGGCTTTGAATATCATCTGGTTGGGAATGAGGTTTGTTTCCCCTTTCTGACTTTCTTTTTTTAGCTGAGTCAATAATTGATCTTAAATCGGTTTTATCTAAATCTGATATATTTATAAAATTATTCATATTTCCACTGTTCGCAAACTTTTCTTAAAATTTTAATAGCAAGATCTATTTCTTGTTTTTTAACGTTTAAAGGCGGCAAAATTCTGACTACATTTTCTCCTGCTCTCATTGTAAGAAGTTTGTTATCTTCTAATTTTTTAATGAAATTATTTTGATTATTATAAAGCTGTAATCCTAATAACAGTCCAACTCCTCTGACTTCTTTTATAATTTCTGGAAAATCTTCCTTTAATTTTTCTAATTCAGAAATAAAATATTTTGAGGAATTTTCAACATTTTTTAGAAAACCTTTTTTAAATATTTGATCCATTACGGCATTACCAACACTCATTGCTAAAGGGTTTCCTCCAAAAGTAGTTCCGTGAGACCCAGGAGTCATTGCAGATGCCACTTTTTTATTCATTAAAACAGCACCAATAGGAAATCCTCCACCTATACCTTTTGCGATCGGTACGATATCGGGTTTTATTTTCGCATATTCAAATGCGAAAAATTTTCCTGACCTTCCGATACCACATTGAACTTCGTCAAGAATAAGTAAAATTTTCTTCTTATTGCATAATTTTCTCAATCCTTTTAAGCACCAATTGGGTATAACCTTTATTCCAGACTCTCCCATAGCTGTTTCACACATTATAGCTGCCGTATTTTTAGTAATAGATTTTTTTAGACTTTTATGGTCACCGAAATCAAAATGGTCAAAACCAGGTACTTTTGGACCAAAACCTTCTGTCATTTTTTTTGAACCACTAGCAAAGATAGCAGCTAGAGTTCTACCGTGAAAAGAATTTCTAATACAAAGAATTCTGTTTTTTTGTGGTTTTCCAATGGAATAAAAATATCTTCTTGCAGCTTTGATAGCTGCTTCAGTAGCTTCAACACCACTATTTTGGAAAATTACATAATCTGCAAATGTTTTTTGTCTTAACCTTCTTGCTAGTCTTTCTCCTTCTGGAATAATGAAAGCGTTGGAAACATGCCAAACTTTTTTTGCCTGTTTATTCATTGCTTTTGTAAGGTAAGGATTTGAATGTCCAAGTGAATTAACTGCAATACCTTGTACAAAATCTAAATACTTTTTTCCACTTGTTGAATACAAGAAGCTTCCTTTTCCTCTTTTAAAGGCAATTTTTCTTCTATTATAATTTTTAGCTAGTGCACTCATTGACTAAGACTTTATTTTATACCCTTTTTTATAAAGTATGTATGATATAAACCAAAATAAAATTCCCAAGGTAGTCAAATAAATTGAACCTACTAAGACCGAGCCATCTGATTTTTCTAGAAAGCTATATCTGAAACCGTCAATCATATAAAAAAAGGGATTAAATTTGCTTAGGGTTTGTAAGAAACCTGGCAAATTATCTATCGTATAAAAAGTTCCAGATAGGAAGGAGAGAGGGATGATAAAAAAGTTTGTAACTGTTGCCATATGATCAAATTTCTCAGACCAAAGTCCTGCAATTATACCTACAGAGCCTAAAATAAAAGATGAGATAAATGTAAAAAAAATTAATGAATAAAAATTTTTAATTTCTATATCCACTAGAAAATAAAAAACACATAACGAAACTATTCCTATCATAAAACTTCTAGTTGTAGCGGCTAGACTTACCGCCAATGTAACCTCTCCGGCTGAAAGTGGCGCATACAAAATATCCACTAAGTTTCCTTGAATTTTTCCAATCATGAAAGATGAAGAAGAGTGTGAAAAAGATTGTTGAATAACCTGCATAGCAATCAATCCTGGCGCGAGAAACGTAATAAAAGGAACACCAAGTACTTCAGGTCTGTTATTGCCCACAGCTAATGACAATACCATTAAAAATAAAAGAGAAGAAATTATAGGAGATAATAGCGTTTGAATCCAAACTATCAAAAATCTCAATACTTCTTTTTGATATAAAGCCCAAAAACCAACCCAATTAATTAAGCCAAATCTTCTAATACCAATTTTATATTTTGTAATTTCAACCATACGTAGTCTTATAACTTTAAAAAATAAATTTTCTGTGAAAAACTTTTTTTTTTATTAAATTTTTAAATATTTTATTTTCACACTACTAAATAATGTAATAACTTGGAACATGAAAACTATATATAGTTTTACCTTAAATGAGCTGGACTAGAGAAAGAGAAGAAAAACTTAGAGAACTTTGGAAAAAAGGACACACAGCAAGCCAAATTGCTGAGATCCTAGGGGATACAACCAGAAATGCTGTTATAGGTAAAGCTCACAGGCTTAAATTAGCTGCTAGAGCTGCGTCTAAAGGGTCTAAAATTGAAAGAAAACCAGGTGTAGAAAATAAAGAAGCACGAAGTGAGAAACTTATAAGTAGAAAGGCAAGATTTAAATCGCTGCTTTTAGACAAAAATTTTGAGCCAGAGAGTCCTAAAACTTTAGAGCAGTTGGAGGATAAAAATTGCAGATGGCCAATTGGTCATCCTGATGAAAAGGATTTTTATTTTTGTGGCAGAACCCCTGTTGAGGGTTTTTCATATTGTAAACTTCATGTTTTATATGCTTTTCAACCCAAAAATCAAAAAGAGGAGCTCATTGAAAAAGAGGATGATGTTCCTGACTTCATAGAGAAGAAAGTCAAAGCTTCTAAGTA
>CETM01131054.1_pt1 | contig 12019 bp, 5 predicted proteins | sample 361451 | NCBI WGS metagenome assembly CETM01 (sample SAMEA2622690, study PRJEB7988) | marine metagenome | isolation source: saline water (ENVO:00002010), including
GAGGATAACTTCTATAGGCGATTCGATCATCAGGGACCCGACACCTATCCGCTATTGCACATGGCGCTGGTCCGCACGCCGTGACGCGCCGCGTCCATGGCTTCGACGGTGGCGCCTCAGCCCGTCAATAAGCCCTCGCCGAGCGCCTCGCCCAGCCGGTCCATGGCGGCGGCCAGCTTCTCGTCGATGACGTGGAGATACTCCGTCCAGTCGTCGACGTGGTTGAGCTCCGCCTTGCCGTCCGAGATGCCGCGCAGCACCACCAGCGGCACGTCGAAACGCGTGCAGGCGCGCAGGCAGGCATAGCTTTCTATGTCTACCATGTCGGCGGCGATGGCGGCATAGGCCGCGCCCGAGACGATGTTGGCGCCGGTCGAGAGCGACGCCTCGCGGATCTCGGGAATGCGCAGCGGCAGGGGCAGGATGTCCGGCAGGTCGAGGAAGGGCGTGACGCCCTTCTGGAAGCCGAGCGGCGAGGCGTCCATGTCGCGGTAGGCCACCGAGGTCGCCTGATAGACCTCGGTCTGCTCGAGCGCCCGGCTGCCCGCCGAGCCCAGTGACACCACCAGGTCCGGCTGTTGCCCGCGCGCCGCAAGCTCCGCCAGCGCCGCCAGCGCCGCGGTGAGCTCCACCGCCGCCTCCACCGGCCCCACGCCGGTCATGAAGGGCGTGAACTGCTCCCGCAGATGCGGGCCGTACTCGGCGTCCGCCGCCATCACGAACAGCACGGAGCGGCCGCCCAACGTGGTCAGCGGCGCCGGCGCGCGTGGTGTCTGGTTCATCCCCAAGCCTCCCGAAGCTGATAAAGGCCACCATCATGGCGGGCAGGCGCGCTCCAAGCGCGTTTGTGTGAGGATATTGAAAGAACTGTTCCTGCAATACGGGATTAAATTAATAGCCGAAGTGGAGGTTTTTCCAAGCGATGATGTTCTAAAAAATCTTGCTTTGATGCTTATGTTGAATTCATGTTGTGGTCTATTTTAGCTTATTTTCCGCCTCCCTCGGTATTTCCTATCTTCTCCTAGGGAGGCAGGGTTTTAATTTCTATAGGTCTGAGATTATATTTATGTGCATTTTTCTTTTTTGTATTTCTGTTAGTTTGTCTTTTCCTCGGAACGTTTTAGCTTGCGTTATTAGCGAGGAGTCAGGAGGTAGTTCTGGATAAAAGTTTTCTACTATAAATTTGAGGAATTTTTGCAAACATAGAGGTGTTCGAACAGGAATTCTACAACTTTCAACGCTCATGTGCATGTGAACTGCAGGATGTTCATCTGTTGCGTCTGTATCTGAAAAGTCAAATCTTATAGGGCTTTTTAGTGTGAATTTTTCAAGATCACCATTATTCATGTGTTCAAGGATTTTGTCGCTTATGCTTTCTAGCTCTAGATCTGTGGAATCAAGGTCAATAGGTGCTGGATACCAGCAAAGGCGATGTTTGATTATTTTGTTTTTCCTTACTGAAAAGGAGAATTGAAAAATTGCACCATCTGACAGGAGTAATGAATATTGTCTGTTTTCCAAAAGGGCTGCATACTCCGAGAGCGAACAAAACTTCTCCTTGTGTAAGACATAGCCATCATTTCCCCACGTGACTTCGAGAGTGTCGTTAGGTTTTCTGTAAGCAGAGTGAGCCCTTGAGTCAAGGACAAGCCCTGCTTGTTGCCATAAATAAGTTAAATCGTTAATCCAAGAGACTAAGTTTTGCGGTGTAGCTTGCATGTTTCACCTTTATTTAAAAATATCTCTCAGTTCTTCAGGTACGTCATCAATAGACATCTCTCCCTTTTCTAGCATTTGTCTTATTTTCTTTATTTTGCTAAATCCGTCTTGTATTTCTTTCTTTTCCTCATCATCTTGATCTTTGTAAGCGTCTTCTAGCTCATTAAGCTCTTCTCTATTGGGATATTGAAATTCTAGCAAAAAGTTGTTTTCAAACGTTCTGTCTATCTCTCTGCAAAGAGTCGACATTGAAGGCCCTACGCCAGTAATTCTTACCCATGCCTTTGCTCTTGTTATTGCTGTAAAAAGTGCGTTTCTTTTTTTTCCTAGCTCAAGTCCTGAGAAGCAAAAATTAGAATTCGCAGCATATATCATAGGTGCCTCGTTGCCCTTTGCTCTATATATGTGAGTTATGGCAATGGAATTTTCAATAAATACAGTGTTCCGGCTGGTTCCTTTCCCAACGATGTGGCTATCAATGCCATACTTTCTTAAGCTATGGACCAGATGTGAAGATTCACTGGATAAAGTGTAAGCGTCCGGGAAGATCACTAGTATGTCTTCGTGTTCAAGCTCGTCTTGATTTAGGTTCCTTTGGATTTGGGTTGCTATCCAATCTGCTTGAGAATTTTTGCTGTCAAATGCATTGTAAAGGATTGCTTCCTCGGGGTTAATAAATTCATGGAAATAATCAGGGGTTCTATCTTGACTCCTTTGCAAGGTCACACCCTCTCCAAGCTTCAGCCGACCTCCATAAGTTTCATAGCCAATGTTTCTCCAGAGGTCTGGGTCTGAGAACATTCTTACAAGACCATTCTCACGGTAGATGCCTAGGCCTAGGGCTAAAGCTAAAGTTAGTGTCCAAGGAGGGTTTCGATAGCATATTGGAAGCATTATATCCTGCTGAGGTTTTCCTTCTTCGTTCTCTAATGTAACATACGGTGTGGCATTGTTGTCTTGACCAAACAAAATCTCAGGTGGTTGCATTGAAAAATCACCCAAGTTTTGAAGCTCATCATAAGCCCATACAATTTTCTTGGGATGCTTTACGAAATGGTAAACGAGCTTGAAGAATGACTCTGGAAAATCTTGCGCTTCATCAATTAGAATGTAGTCATAGATTGGGTCAACTGTTCCTTGTTTTTCCATAAAATCAATTAGCTCTTGGCATGCACCCCCAAATGCATATTCTTGCCCATACTTGGCCTTTGCAGAGGAGAAGTTTAACGGATCAGTTCCGAGTTTTTCGCATATTTCTGAATATACGCCTGCATCTGAGCTACTTCCCCATGCGTGCCTGATTTCTAGATTGTTATAGTCCGGCTCATCTCTTGTATGCTCAAAATAAAACTTCTCGATGAGTTTTTGGAATTGTTGGTAGAGAGCCCTTGACTGAAAGGTTACGACTACCTTTTTGTCAGGTTCGTAAGCATGAAGGTATGCTGCTTTCATTGCAAGGATGATAGTTTTACCACATCCGGCAAGGCCTCTAATTCTTTGAGGTTTGTCTGGTGTTTCAATGGCGGCTTTTTTTTGCCAGCTGTCTAGGTTGGCTATTTCTTTTTCAATTTTTCTCATTACTCCACCAAAGGATTCATCTTTGGTGACGTTTTTTCTTTTTTTGGTTGGTTTTAATACTCCTGTCTTCTGAATGGTTGCATTTATTACCTTGAACTGGGTTTCGTTAATAGGATGAAATTGCTCTAAGGTTTCTTCCATAGAGTGGGGGGTTACGATATCTATATCATCAAAGTCATCAGCGTTACGTAAAGATAAAACTTCTATTTCAAAGGTTAGTTTTCTTTTTCTTACAAGTGGTTTTTCAGCAAGAAATTTTTTCAGCAGTCCTCTGTAAAGATCGTCTTGGTACTCTGTTATTTTTTCTGGAGAATCCTCTGATGCGGTGGTTAAGTCGAAAGCAATTACACCGTTTTCTTGGCTAACTAGTAAGGCATCTGTTAGAAGTGACTCGTCGTCCACATCAAAAATAGGGTAGCCAATGTATAATGTTCCACTAGCATTTGACTTTTTTAAGGAGTCGACAAGAATATCGACTGCTTGAGGGTTGCTTTTTTTACCGAAAACTATATCAAGCATTAAATCACCATGCGGTTTAAGTTTTAATTGAAAGATGCTAATTAAGGAAGACTCGAAAGTCCACTCACCCGCATCACTCGTCTCTGACTCGCCTCCATCAACTGGCCGCGGCCGGTTTCTACCAGCGTCAGCCAGTGGCGGGCGCGGGTGATGCCGGTGTAGACCAGCTCCCGGGTGAGGATGGGGTTCGGTGCGTCGGGCAGCACCAGGGCGGCATGGGTGAACTCGGAGCCCTGGGACTTGTGCACTGTCATCGCGAACACCGTCTCCACCGCCTGCAGGCGTGAAGGTAGCACCCACTTGATGCGGTCGGTGCCGTCGCCAGCGGGGAAGGCGACCCGCAGCAGGCGTCGGTTGTTATCGCCGGATGTTGAATCGGGACGCGGCATATCCAGGGTGATGCCGATATCGCCGTTCATTAGCCCCAGGCCGTAGTCGTTCTTGGTCACCAGCACCGGGCGGCCGGGGTACCAGCGTTGGCGGCCGTCCTGGCTGTCGATCAGCTTCTCCCGCTCCAGTGCCTGGCGCACTCGCTCGTTCAGGCCTTCCACGCCCCAGGGGCCGCGGCGCAGTGCGCACAGCAGTTGGAAGTGGCCGTGGGCTTCGAGCACGGCGCGGGCCCAGTCATCGAAGTGTTCCTGATCCGCGTCATCGGCGGGGCGCCGCTCGGCCATCACGCTCAGAAAGTGGCGATAGCCTACCGGCGGCGGCAGCGTTTCGTCGCGGTGTATTCGGCCCTGGCCGGCATGGGGAAAACGCTCGGGGCAGCCGGTCACGGCCAGGCGGGCCAGGCCGCGCTCGTCGTCGGCGGAAAGCTTCAGGTGAGAGAGGTCCGCGAAGCCGTGGTTGAGGGCGTCACCGATGGCGCGACGCTTGGCGGTGGGCTCGGCTTCCAGGTTGATGGCGGCGGCGAGTTGGCCGATGCCGCTGTCGGCGGTGAAGCGGTGGCTGACGCGCAGCATGGCGATGGCCTGGTCCAGAGGCTGGCCGTCGGCGTCCAGAGTGTTCTCTGGCAGCGGCTGGCCGGTGGCCTGGGCCAGCCACTCGGCGGTGGTCAGGGTGTAGTGGCCGCCCTCGGCCCGGGCGCACAGGTCGCCGAGCACGGAGCCTGCCTCCACCGAGGCGAGCTGGTCCTTATCGCCCAGCAGCACCAGCCGTGCCCGGGGCGGCAGCGCCTCGAGCATCGCGGCCATCATGCTTACGTCCACCATTGAGGCCTCGTCCACCACCAGTACGTCCAGCGGCAGCGGGTTATGGCGGTCGTGGCGGAAGCGGCGGGTGTCCGGCCGTGAGCCCAGTAATCTATGCAGCGTCGAGACGTCTTTCGGAATCACCTCGCGCAGCCGCTCGGGGTCGCCGGCCAGGCCGTTGAGGTCGAGCCTTGCCACCTGGCCGGCGATGGACTCGTTGAGCCGGGCGGCGGCCTTGCCGGTGGGCGCGGCCAGGCGGATGCGCAGGGCCTGTTCTCTTGCACCCTCACCTTTGCCGAAGGCTTGAGCCTGGAGCAGGGCGAGCAGGCGCACCACGGTGGTGGTCTTGCCGGTGCCGGGGCCGCCGGTGATTACCGCGAAGCGCGAGCGGCCGGCCAGGGCGCAGGCGGTCTTTTGCCAGTCGATGGCGTGCGGCGCATCACTCCGCTCGGGGAAGAGGGCATCGAGGATCGGGCGCAGGCGGGCGGCGTTCGAGGCTTCGTCGTTATCCTTTTCACCGAGCCGGGCGACAATCCGGCTGTGGATATCCTGCTCGTGCTGCCAGTAGCGGCGCAGGTAGAGGCGTGGTCGCGCATTGGTGCCGGCGAGCACCAGCGGGGTGCTGCCGGGGCCTTCGGCCACCAGTTCGGGCTGAGAAAGCGCCGCGCGCCAGGCGTCGAGATCTAGCGCGGCCATCACCCGGCTGGGCAGCGGCGGCGGGTCTTCCAGGCTGTCGCCCTCTGGTGGCAGCGAGAGCGCCAGGTCCGGGGTGGCCAGTGTCTGGGCCAGGTCCAGGCAGACATGGCCACGGCCGAGCTGGTGGCTGGCCAGTGCCGCCGCCAACAGCAGCAGGGGGGATGCCTCACTTACCCTGCTTTCCTTATCCTTCGCGCTGTCACGGCTTGCCTCGCGATGCAGGAAGGCGGCGAAGGCGCGGTCCAGCGAGCGCAGCCAGCCGCGCGCCACCCAGCGGTCGAGCAGGGCGAACAGCACCGCGTGATCGGCTAGCGCGTTTTCGGGCGCTCGAATCAGCGTATGTTCGGGCGCGGTCTCCGGGGCATCGGTATTGACCGGGGAGGTGTTGGAAGATGTCGGCATCATGCGGCGGCCTCCTCGGCACTGAACAGGGCATTGAGCGCGAGGATCAGCTCGCTTGGCGGTCGTTCGGCGTGCACGCCACGGGAGGGCGCACGGGTGCCGCGCAGGAAGACGTAGAGCGCCCCGCCCAGGTGGCGTTCGATATCGTAGTCCGGCAGCCGGGCCTTAAGCAGCCGGTGCAGGGCCAGCAGGTAGAGGCAGTACTGCACGTCGTAGCGCTTCTCGAGCACGGCCTCAAACATCGCCGCCTCGGTGTAGGCGGCATCGTCCGCGCCCAGGTGGTTGGACTTCCAGTCGAGCACGTAGAAGCGCCCTTCGTGTTCCACCACCAGGTCGATAAAGCCCTTGAGCATGCCGTTGAGCGTATCGGGCTCGAGCGCGGGCCTTGGGCGCCCACCGAGTGTGTGAGTGCTTACGAGGGCGTCCAGATTGCGGGTGTCGACCTTATGGGCGGCGAACCAGAATTCCAGCTCGACGCGGTAGTCGGTGGCGCCGTTTAGAGCAGCGAGGCGCAGGGGCGCGGCCTCGCCACCGCCCGAATCCGGCACCGGCAGCGGCGTGGTCAAAAGCTCGGGCAGCCACTGTTCGAGGGCGGCGATCTGGCCTTCCCAGCCGCGACGGTTGGCGCGCCGGGCCAGGGTGTCGGTGCGCAGCTCGGCGTCCTCGGCGATCTTGGCGAAGCCTTCCTCGCCGGCCCATTCCAGCAGGCCGTGCAGGAAGGTGCCTGCAGAGGGCCCGCGGGGGAAGCGGTGAAGCGAGCCTTCGCTCACCGTGGCGGCATTGGCATCGAAGGGCTCGTGGATCACCTCCATGGCCGTCGCCTCATCGGCGGTGGTGGGTTCGGGCGACGGCTCGGCCTCGGCGCTGGCTTCTGCGTTGTCCTCATCCGGGGTGGCGCCTGTGCGCAGCGCCGAGTAGCTGGCGATCCACCAGTGCTCGCGGATCGTCCGGGTGGGCGCGCGGGCCTCACCGAGCGGCGTGTCGTCGCTGGTGAGCTCCACCGGCGTGGCATCGGCCTCGGGGGCATCCTGCACTGTGACTCTTGGAGCGCCATCATTGTCGTGCTCGTCGGCCAGCGCTTCGAGCGCTGGGCGCAGGTTATCCGGCGAGAGCGCCTCGCCCCCGGCGATCAGATGACCAACGGCGCTGCGTTCCATGGCCTCCAGCGGCGCCAGGCCGAGCCAGGTGGCGTGGCGGGCGCGGGTCAGGGCGACGTAGAGCTTGCGCAGGTCTTCGCCCAGGCGCTCGTGGTCGGCGCGGGCCAGGGTGGCCTCGTCGACGGACAGCGTCAGGCGCAGGTGGCCGTCGTCGTCGTCCCAGCGCAGCGGCAGGTCGCTGGCCTTTACTGGGCGGAAGGCGGCGATAAAGGGCAGGAACACCAGTGGGTACTCCAGGCCCTTGGACTTGTGGATGGTCACTACCTGCACCAGGTCGGCGTCGCTCTCCAGGCGCAGGCGGTGGGTGTCGGATTGGGCCTGCGGGTGTGCGCGGGACTCGGCAAGAAAGCGCAGCAGGGCGTGTTCGCCGTCGATCTCGGTGCTGGCCTCCTGAAGCAATTCGCCCAAATGGAGAAGGTCAGTGAGTCGTCGCTCGCCCTCAGGCACTGCCAGTAGCCGGCCGGGCACGGCGAAATCGGCCAGCAGTCGATGCAGCATGGGCAGCACGCCACGGCGCTGCCATTGGCGGTGGTAGTCGCGGAACTGCATTACCCGCGCCTCCCAGGCCAGCTCGTCCTGCTGGGGGCCGCCGTTCAGGGCGTCGAGTTCGGAAAGTGATAGCCCTAGGCTTGGTGTGGCCAGGGCGGCGCGTAGGCTGCGCTCGTCGTCCGGGGCGGCGCAGGCGGCCAGCCACACCTCCAGCTCGGCGGCGGCCTCGGTCTCGAACACGCCTTCCTTGTCGGAGAGATAGACGCTGCGGATGCCGCGGGCCAGCAGGGCGGCGCGAATGGCCCGGGCCTCGCCGGCGTTGTTGACCAGCACGGCCAGGTCCGACGGCGCCAGCGGGCGCAGCTCGTCGTCTTGTGTGAAACCGGTCTGGCCGGCCTGGCCCTCGCGCAGGAGACTGGCCATCTCGGTGGCGCAGCGCCCGGCCAGCTCGTGGAGGTAGGCCGATTTCGACAGGGCGTCTTCAGCGTCCAGGTGCCAGAGCGTCAGCGCCGGCTGAGGCGCGCCGTGTCGGGTGAGGGCATCCTTCCTGCCGTTGGCGTCCACCGGGGTGAAGGGCACCGGATTGCTGAATCCCTGGCTAAATGGCTGCGCTGACGAATCACTGCGTTGCGCGGTGCTCGAAAGCTCGCCTAACCCCTCGTTATGTCTCGCTTCCTGTGCGCCGTGCGCCTTGTGCTTCATTCCGCTCGCCGATTGATCCAGGGACTCAGATCGCCTTTTACGGAACAGGAAGGCGCCGGCTTCGCTCTGTTCGGCATGTTCGAACACTCGATTGACCGCTTCGACCATCGGCGTGGCGGAGCGGAAGTTGGTGCCCAGGGTGACGTGGCGGCCGGCGGTGTCGCGCCTGGCCTGAAGGTAGGTGTGAATATCGGCGCCACGGAAGGCATAGATCGCTTGCTTGGGGTCGCCGATCAACAGCACCGCGCTCTTGTCAGCGCCCGAAGCCGCGCTCTTTTCAGCGCCCGAAGCCGCGCTGGCACTCTCACTCTTTTCACTGTCATCAGCGGCGCCGCGATTCTCGGCTAGCCGGTAGACGCGATCGAACAGCCGGTACTGCACCGGGTCGGTATCCTGGAACTCATCGACCAGCGCCACCGGGAACTGCTCGCGGATGCGCTTGGCCAAGGTCTTGCCGGCCTCGCCTGCGAAGGCGGCGTCCAGCCGGTGCAGCAGGTCGTCGGGGCCGAGCTCGGCGCGGCGGCGCTGGACGGTCTCGCGTCGCGCGGCCATCCAGTGCACGGCGTGGGCGAGCAGGTCGGCGAAGGGGTCGGGCAGCTCGGCGAGCCTATCCGGCAGCGCTTCCAGGGCCTCCAACGCCGGCAGGTTAGGTGTCGGGTCTTCCTTCCATATCTCGGCGATGCCCTCGGGCGTCAGGCGCTTCCAGGCGGCGTCGGTCAGCGCCGGCTTGGCCAGTTCGGGGTCATTCGCCCAGTCGCGAAGATCGCCGATCCATTTGGCGCGGTTCTTGGCATTGAGTTTACGAGCATCGAAGGCTTTGCGGTTGTTAGCTTCTTCCAGAAGTGCTTCCAGCTCGTCGAGCCAGGCTGGCCAGGGCGCCTTAATTTCGGCCAGCGCTGCGGTGCGTTGCTCGCGGTAATTGGCCAGCGCCTCGAAGGGTGGCGGCGCGACGGGCAGGGCGGCGGTGTGGGTGCGCAGCCGGCCGGCGGTGTCGTTGAGGGTGTCCGGTGTGGTCCAGTAGCGGGCGATGATCTGCAGTGCCTCGGGGTCGAGGTCGTAGTAGAAGCTGCGCCAGTAGTCCCGGGCGATTTCCAGGTCCATCTCCGACTGGTCCAGTGACATCTCCAGGGCGAACAGGCTGCCGCTGTCGAAGGCGTGTTCGCGCAGCATGCGGTGGCACCAGGCGTGAATGGTGGAGACCGCGGCCTCGTCCATCCACTCGGCGGCCAGCCGCAGGCGGCGGGCGCAGGTCGGCCAGCTCTCGCGGGGGTAGCTGTCGCGCAGGACGAGCAGCGGATCGCCGCCCGGCGGGTCGCCGCCTGGCGGATCGCTGCTGGGAGGCGCATCTTCTTCAGGTTGCGAGTTATCCACCGCCGGTTCGGCGAACAGATCGCCTGTCTCTTGCGGCGCTATGTCGGTGGCAGGTCCTCGCGGAGGCGCTGTGAATCCTTCCCTGGACGCTACATGCGACATCCCTGTCGAATGACCTCCGCTTTGACCTGCCCCCGGCGCCCCGTCTTCGTCGATTGGCTGGAAGGAGTCTGCTGCCTCGACCAGCCGGGCGCGGATGCGGTCGCGCAGCTCCTGGGTGGCGGCGTTGGTGAAGGTCACCACCAGAATCTCCGGCGGCGTCAGCGGCCGCGGGAAGCTGGCCGCGTCCGCCTCGTTGCGCGGGCCGAGCACCAGGCGCAGGTAGAGCAGTGCGATGGTGAAGGTCTTGCCGGTGCCGGCGCTTGCTTCGATCAATCGACTGCCGGTCAGCGGCAGGGCCACCGGGTCGAGGCGTGGCGTCTCGGCGACTTGTTTGTCTTCCGGCATCGTCATGCCTTGCCTCCCTGGCCCTTGCTGTCGTTCTTTGCGTTCTTTTTATCGCCGCCGCCCTTGGCCTTTACGGCATCGTGTAGCGGGGCGTAGAGCGCATTCGTCAGCTCGGTGAAGTGCCGCCCGGCGGCCTGATGGCGTACCAGGTGCTCAAAGTCCCGCCACTGGCGGGCAAGGTAGGGATCGCGGTCGCGTTCGCCGGGCGTGTAGTCGTTACCCTCGAATACCTGAACGGCCGCCTTCCAGGCCTTGAGGTCGGCTTCCTCTGCCTTGTCTGTCTGTGAAGATCCTTCATCGCCACCGAAGACGCGGGCCAGGGCGCTCTCGTCGCCGCCCTTCTCGTGCCAGGCGAAGGCGGTATCCCGGGCCAGCGGCAGCGGGGCGGTCATGCCAGCGCGCCAGGCGCGGGCGATGGCTTCCAGATACTTGCGTGCGGTGTCGGCGTCCAGCGGTGCTAGGGTGCCGCCGCCAGCGCGGGAGAGCAGCACCGTGGTCATGGGGCCGATGGCGAGCTGCCCGGCCAGGTGCGCGACCCAGGGAGCCAGCCAGTGCTTCCAGTTGTATTTGCCCTTGTTGACCAGGCTGCTGGTCATCAGCACCAGTCGGCAGCGTTCGCCGTCGCCGTTCTCGCGCAGGCCGTCCAGCCAGTCCTCGATGTGCAGGGGGCCGGTATCGGTGGCGAGCTCTAACGACACTGCTGCCGGGGTCTCCCAGGCGAAGGGCCAGGCTTCGAGCTGGTCGGCGTAGTCGCCGAGCACCTTGTCCAGCGGCTCGACGAGTTGCTCGCGCATCAACTCGGCGAAGCCGCCCATGGCCAGGCGACCCTCGCGCGTGAGGCGCTCCAGGGTGTCGTGGATGGCGGGCGTCGGCGGCTCGGCTGCGTCCACGGCGCGGCGCCCGGACTCGATCAGCGCCTGCTGGAGCTGCCAGTGGTCCAGGCCGTTCAGGGCGAAGGGCTCGTGGTCCGGGCTTTCCAGTGCCTCGCGCTCCAGGTAGACGCCGAGCCGGGTGGTGAAGAAGGCCTTGACTGGGTCCTTGAGAAAGCCACTGAGGCGCGCCAGTGGCAGCGCTGTGTCGATCTCCATCGGTGGCAGCTCGCCGTCCACCGCCGTGTCCGATGCTGGCTGGCCTGTGTGGATTGCCCGCCATTCATGAGCATAGGTAAACAACCGGGCATCATCACTGAAATAGGTTCGACTAAACGGCTGTAACGGGTGCTCGGTGGTCAGGGCGTCGACGAGGGCCTGGCCGGCGTCGTCTTCGTGTTCATGGCCTGGCTCTTCGCTACTGGTCAGTTTCCAGCCAGCGGCGAGGTGGTCGCGCAGCTGGCCGAGCAGCACCGAGGGCGGGCGCGGCTCGTTATCGTGGATGCTGCGGCCGACCCAACTGATCATCAGGCTGTCGCGGGCCGAAAGCAGCGCCTCGAGGAACAGGTAGCGGTCGTCCTCGCGGCGCGAGCGGTCGCCGGGGCGGTAGTCGCTGCCCATCAGGTCGATATCCAGTGGGCGCTGTACGCGTGGGTATTCGCCGTCGTTCATGCCTAAGAGGCAAACGTGGCGGAAGGGGATGGCGCGCATCGGCATCAGGGTGGCGACGTTCACCGCACCGGCCAGGAAGCGCTGAGAGAGATTGGCCTCGTCGAGCTGGCCAAGCCAGTGCTCTCGCACCACCGAGAGCGGCAGCGCCTCGGTGAGGCCGGCATCCTCGGTGGTCTCCTGCCAGTCTTCCAGCAGTTCGCCCAGGCGG
>CETM01033315.1_pt1 | contig 12001 bp, 10 predicted proteins | sample 361451 | NCBI WGS metagenome assembly CETM01 (sample SAMEA2622690, study PRJEB7988) | marine metagenome | isolation source: saline water (ENVO:00002010), including
TCTTCAATTTCAAGAAGATTTATGGGATCCGATTCAAAGGTTTCATCCTGAAGAGAGGAAGCCGGAGTTTCATTGGCGAGCGATCTTTCGCGAATTGGAATAGAGATTCGCTGTCCGGCCTGTATTTCATCGGGATTTCGAATTTCGTTAAGAGACACTAACTGTTCCGTTGTGATCTCAAACTTACTGGCAATTGCCTTAAGAGTTTCGCCACGCCGCACTTCGTAATATGAGTCTCGTAACTGTGTCGAGTGTTTGTAACTACTATCAATTTCAGCCAAGAAATTGGTAATTTCTGGCAGCTGATCAGCTCGCAATCTTAGTCGAAATCCGCGAGGGATACGCTTTAATCCTTGCCAGACTACATTTCTTAAAGACGGGTTATCGTCTCTTAATTGGCTTAGCGGAATATCAAAAGATCTTTCAATACCTGCTGCCTCAATATAAGAGTCTAGTCGTACCTCGGTGAAGGTAATGGGACTTTCATACTGGATATCATCAAAATATTGATGAACATTTCTTTCAATATCATTGACGGCGAGGAATTGTGCATAGAAATTCCGACCAACAAAACCAAAGCGGGGGCCTTTATAGTTTTTTATAATTTCCTGAATCTCATTCGTATCTGTCTCTCTGACGGCACGAGACATTCTCCCGACTCCTTGATTATATGCGGTGAGCGCGAGTGGCCATGTTCCAAGGACTTGGTAGTTGTATTCAAGTAAATCCATAGCAGCATCAGCTGAAATGTAAGGATCCATGCGCTCGTCTATAATTCTGTCGATTCGCATGAATCGCTGACCCGTAGGCCTGGTGAATTGCCACATACCAGCGGCGTTGGCATGAGAGTAGGCATTTGGGTTAAAGGATGATTCAACATGTGGGAGGAGAGCTAATTGGGACGGCAAGTTCTTATCGATAAGTACTCCATCAATGTAGTCACGATAGGCTCCTGAGCGTTCCAGTCCTTCGAGGAACGCGTTGGACTGTCCTACCTGCCACCTCACGTTATCTATCGCTTGCTGAAGTCTCTGGTTTGAAACACCCTCTGGCCAGAGAGCAAGGATTTCTCTTTGACTATCGGTGAGGTTTGTTCTCTTACCGGTTGCCAAAGTAACGAGGTCGTTTTTTATCCTTTGACGGGCAGTTTCAATCTCTTGGCTGCTACGATTAAGTGAAGCATAAATTACCGAGAGATCTTCCGAATCGTGAAGGTATCCATGATCAGTATCGATCTCGGTGTACACTCTTATCCAAAAGCTAATTGCAGATTCCAATTCTGCAGGTCTTGGAAAAATTACTCTCTGATTCTCTTGCGCTGTGGCGGGCATCAGTATCAAGAAAAAATAACAAGTAGATAGCGTGAAAAGGCTCACCTTGCGGGAAATCTTGAGAGTTGTCTGAGCTAAACCCGTTATTTTAATAGAAAACATAGCGACTTAAATGGAATTCAACTTATAGTGAGATCTTAAATATGGCAAGACTTATAGAGAAATCGGCACTTAGTGTTACTTTTGCAGTTGATTATTAGCACAATTAAAGGAAATGACACCTTTAGGTCCAAACTTTTAGATCACAAAAGTTCCTAAATTCTCGCACTTATGTGACGATTGGTACCGAAAGTGGAATCATAATCCTGTGTTGAATAATCTCGTGATACCCGTCTGATAATGTCATATCAGTTGCATTCAGATCTAGCGGTGAATTTTTAACGAAGAGAGCGTCAACTCCAAAAAAACCAGAGGAAGTAGAACATGGCGGATAAAATAGATAGGTCGGTGGAGCCTGAGCTTGGTGCAGACGATAAGAAAAAAGTTGCACAGAAATCCACAGAATTATCGCCCGGTGTTCGTGTTAGAGCTCGCAGCAAAAAAGATGCCTCTTCCAAAAAGAAGACAGCAACCTCACAAAAAAAAATTAGTGCAAAGGCGACGAAAAATAAAGAAGGGGGTGTATCTTCAGAACCAAAATCATACGATACGACTGCACTTGAAATGAAATTAGAGGGTGTTGACTCCAAAATTTCTAATTTATCTGAGGAACTAGTAAGAACGGTTCGTGCAATGGAAGACAGTGGTTCAAGATTGAATGAACAGGAGAGCAAATTTGTTGACTCTATTAATGAATTCAAAATTTACAAAGAACAGCAACAAAAAATATCAAGTATTGTTGTCTTTGCGTCTTTTTTTGGTGTTCTTGTAGCCGCCGGCTTTTTAGTTTTTTCTGTATTTAATTTTAATTCAAAAAACGATCTCTTTGACTCTGCGAGTACAGCGTTATCAATGAGAATTACAGAGATGGATTCGGGTCTAACTAGTTTTGAAGCAGCTCGATCTCAGTTGGATATATTACAGGAGCAAATCGAAGGATTAGAGCTGCGAATCGAGGAGAGTCAGTTGAGTTATGATATTACGGAACAAGATATACAAGGACAGCTGCTCAATTACTCGGAAGATATTAACCAAGAACTTACGACTCAAGCAGAAAATCTGCGTGAAAATCTTGCACGACTGGATGATAGATTTTCAATTTTCAATTCCCAAATTCTAGACTTTGGTGATGTTCTTGCGGAGAGTGAAAGAACGTTAGATGAGATCGGCGATGAAGCAAGATCCTTAAACGATTTGAAAGAGGTAATGGATGCGCTTCTCACTTTGGAACGAGAGAGGTACTATGAGGCCATTAATGGGTCAGCTGGCCAAAATAGGGGTAGCGGAATTATGACTGAGGAGGCTTCCTCTTCGAGCGTGCCGACGTTTAATCGTTTCTACAATCGTTGAGTAGAATTTACGTAGTACTTTCAGCAAAAAATGCCTTTAGTGTATCTGAAGCTATTTCATCACCATGACGCAATTGCAGAAGGTCACAAATATCGCATATTTCCGACTTGAATTCTTTTGCTAGCCCATCCGGAGCAATAACTCTGAGTCCCTCGCTGTTATCTTCGGACTTTTTCTGGCGCTCCTTATGAATTTTCGTACCGAAATTCCTTAATTTTTCAACTCTATTTGAAGGCAGCCATATGCCTACCTGCCCACGGCTTGTAAAAACTAATTTTTCAAGCTCAATAACTGTATTTTCTGTGTTAGGGTAGCCACTGATATCGATCCCATCTTGGATAAATTTGACAAGGGCCTTTAAAAGAGCAATCCCATACCTCGGTCTAATTTCGTCCAATTCTAAAGGGGTAGCCTGGGTAGTATCTTCACCAATTAGGCAGTTCCATAAAGGTTGTCCAGTTAAGCCATAAAAATACGGGTCATATTGTATCTCTTGAACCTTCTCGCGGGGGGCTGCGAGATCGATTTTTGTTAGGAGAGAATTGGTAGCAGTTTCTAACCAATTCAGTTTACCAAGCACAAAAAACAGTAGGCCTATTAGAATTATTCCTATAGTAACGGTGATAGTTAGCAATACTGGTATCATAGTTTTTATTCCAATGGTTCTGAGCAGAGTGTGAATTTATTTTTCGTTACTTTCACGGGTATCATTATCTACGACTCTTAGTCAGGTTTATTGTCGATTTTTTTGTATCCATTTTCTTCGCTATCTCTTTCTAAGAATTCGAGAACGTCTATTTCCTTATTGATATCGAGCTCGAAGCAAATTTTATTCATCACATTTTGGGCTAGACTCTTAGCTTTATCAGCGGTAATCATGCATTTTTGATACGAACACCCCAGTTTAAATATCTCTTCTGAATAATCTTCAGGTATGTAACTTATTACGACCCCATTATCTGTTGAAATTAGTTGGTATGAATCGATTAATTTTGGGGGTTTTAACGCCTCAATCGGTTCGTCTCTGTTTAAGTAACCTTCTTTCAGAGATTCATATGTATCCGTAAGTTCTGCAGCCTCTAAAAATGTCTTCTCTATGTTTACCTTAGCTCTGTTTGCTAGTCTTAGTCTGAGTCCTAGAGCTGGTCTGTTATGCAAATTTTTGATTGCTGTTTCGTAGTCTGACCTGCTTTGTTCTTTTAAGTCTTCGATACTTTTTTTTGAGAAGAATTTTTTGAGCAGTGACATTATAAACTAGGCAACTTTTGTTATTTCGTTTCGTAACTCTTTGACAGTTGAGCTAAGAATTTGGCTAACCCGAGATTCTTTGACACCTATTATAGCTCCAATTTCTTTTAAATTAAGCTCTTCAACATAGTATAAGTTGAGCACGAGTTTCTTGCGCTCGTTCAGGTTAGATATTTGTTGGGTTACTACCTCTCTGAGCTGATCAGTTTCGAGTTGAGAAAGAGGATTTTCTTTTCCGCCAACCAGCTCATCAAAAGCGTCACCACCGTCAGATTCTAATTTGTCAATTTTAAATCTATCTATGTGTGTTCTCTGTCTCTCATACTCACTCACAGAAATTTCAAGCCTGTCGGCAATCTGCGCATTTTTTGGCATGAAACCGAGTTCATTTTCCAACTCATGCCTGACTTTTTCATGCTGTTGACTGTTCTTGATGGCTAATCTTGAAATATCACTTAATTTTCTGACCTCATCGAGTATGGCACCTTTAATACGACTTTTTGCATAGTCTTTAAACTCTACACCGGATGATTTTTCGTAGGATTCTGCAGCGGAGAGTAGACCTAGCATTCCTATCTGAACCATATCCTCATACTCCATAAATTGAGGCACACGTGCTTTTAAATAACCAGCTATTCGATTTACTAATGAAATATGATCAGTAACTAAAGCTTGTGCTTCAGTTACCTGGTTTTGTTTATACTCGTTTACGTGATTCACAATATGCACTGTCAGCTTGGGTTGAAGAATTGCAGTTGCTTACTTGCATTCTTTACTTGTAACTTACCTAATTCATCGACAATAGCGGCAAAATCATGATAGCAGGGGGTTGTTTGTCCAATAGAGACAGCAGCGATTCCTTTACTCCAGGCAGAGTCATAGTCGGAGCTCTCGGAGATCGATCCAGCATACTTCAGGCTCGACCCTAAAAACTTTGCTGAAATTGTATTCATTTTGTCAAATAGAGTTTTTCCCTCTAAATGTGTTTGCACTCGATTTGGTATAAATACGATATCTTCTAATCCGATCCCTATCTTTAAAAGTTTGATTAACGCATAAGCGTCGGCGACTGAAGAGGGCTCGTTAGTTCCGACGACTATCTGATGATGACAGGCTGATAAAAAATTCAAAACACTATGATCTGCGCCAGCTGCAATATCTACAATCATGACATCAAACTTATTATCAAGTTCGGCGAACGCCTGTATAATTGTGCTTGTTTTGCCTTCATCTAGAGCCAGAACCTCCTCAAAGCCATTACCGCCGCTGACTATGGAAATCCCATTAGCTGTATTCACTATAACTTCATTGATTTTCTTCCTGCCTTCAAGCGCATCAATCAGAGTGCCGTGTAGTTTTTGTCTTAGAGCAATATGTATGTTTCCGAGGCCGATATCGGCATCAAATATTAGAACTTCCTTGCCCTGCTGTGCGTAGAGTGTTGCCAAATTAATCGCAAGAGTAGTTTTACCTACCCCACCTTTTCCGCTAGCTATGCCAATTACTTTGGTTTTTTTGTCGAGCGTTTTACTAGTCATTTTGTTTGGAAGATACCAGATTTAATGGAGCTCACTTGCTATAGTTCTTCTTTTGGATTTGCCTTGCTCGATTTCACTATCGATACGCCGAACTACGTAGTCTTCCACACTTTTTATGACGTTGCTGTTTTCTACTTTGACTAATCCAGAGTTCAAATCTTTACTCGCCGACCCAATAGATAGAGGGATTCCAAATCTTGACAGTGCCTCCAGTGCTACCCAAGGAGTTAGAGTCAAGTCTAACCTAGTCAATATGATTGATTCCCACTTGTCAAGCTTGCACACCCCCCATAAGCCCTCTATTGATGAGTCTGTTGGGACTACTAAGTGTACTTGCACTTGTGATTGAGAATCTATATCCCGAATTAAAGGAAGAATCGCTTTAACGAGCTCTATCTCCAGATCAATGATGTAAATGTCTTCGGGACTTTTCAAATACAAAATTTTAGATAACTCACTCGTATCTTTAACCATAATGATAGGTATCCCCAATTTTTCTCCTGAAGCTCGTAATTTTGCGGTGCTTGCCGAATCATTGCTGCCGAAAGAGACTATCGAAACCTTATTCTGGTAGGCAGAATCGAGCTGCGAGGCAATCTTGAGCGCTACAGTAGTTTTTCCCGCGCCATGACCTCCCGTCAAAACATGAGTTTTATGATCAAATTTGATATCAACTGAGTGGGGAATGTTCTTCATAATTCCGCATCTGAGCTCTGCTATTAGCTCGGCTTGGCTTCTAGGCTCACCCACAATATGGTTAAGAAGCTCTCTTATATGGGAAGAAATTGGAGCAGCATTAACTATACTTTGAAAATTCTTTTTAATGACACTCGTGGTGTCGTTAAAACTTTTTTGAGAGGTACTTCCATTATCAGTTTTACTCTGCGCGTAATGTTTTCTTCTTGCGGATGAATTAATTTTCATAGGAAGTTTTTCCAATGCATCTTTTATGACTTCAATTTCTTGCTGAGACTTTCCAATAAGATCTTCCCTGTTATGATTTGAGGATTTCAATCTAGTATCACTAACTGCATTCTCGTGCGCTACAACAAGAAATTCTTGTCCGCTTGATTTTACATTTTTCAATATTAAAGCAGATGGTCCGAAACGATCACTTATATCTTTGACGCCGTTAAAAAGTCCATTTGAGTTAATTAGCTCGATTCTCATTTTTGAATCTCCTCATTTGATTCATCTGATATTCCTATACGAGCGAACACCTTGATTTTCTGATCTTCCGGTATCTCTGTATATGAGAGGATGGTTGTATCGCTAAATCTCTGCTTAATCATTTTTGCAAGCCAGGGTCTTACGGGAGGCGCGACCACAATGACGGCTGGAAAACCCTGATTCTCTGCTTCATCCTTTTCCTTTTTGACAGAATCGAGCAGACCTTCTGCAAGATTAGGCTCTATTAAGACTTCACCGACTTTGGCGCTTTGGGTAATACTTGCGATTAGCATTTGTTCAAGTTTAGGATCCAGTGTGATCACATTAAGGGTGTCTCCTAAGTCCACTATCTCTTGTAGCATTAGGTGACCTAATTTCGGACGCACCAGCTCGGTTAGTTCATTCGCATTTTGGGTTCTATTGCTCTCTATTAAGAGTGTTCCCAGAATGGTGTGAATGTCTCGTATAGATATAGATTCAAACAAGATGTTTTTGAGTACTTGCATTACTGTCGAAACAGATAATTTTTCGGGGACGAGATCTTCCACTAGTTTCGGAGAGCGGGTAGCGACCTTGTCTAGAATTTCTCTTGTTTCATCGTCTCCCAATAAGTCGCTTGAGTTGGTTCTAAGCAATGCATTTAAGTGAGTGGCGATCACGGTAGCGTTATCAACGATGGTGTATCCTAGAGTTTTAGCTTCGTCAGACTGACTTTGATCTATCCAATAGGCATCTAAACCAAACGCCGGCTCTTTTGTTGGGGTCCCCTCTAAGCTGGAGGTAATGTCACCAGGGTTTATAGCTAAATCGCGTCCTAATTCAAGCTTTCCCGTCCCGCGAACGGCACCTTTGAGTAAGATATTGTAATTCATAGGCTCAAGATTCAAATTATCTCTAATGCGAATTGGTTGAATTAGAAAACCTAACTCGGCGGATAGCTTCTTTCTGATTCCTCTAACCCGAGACAGTAAGACCCCACCATCTTGTTCGCTAACTAATGGAATTAAGCCGTAGCCTATTTCTAAACTAATTTGGTCAACATGCTCTATATCTTCCCAATCAAGTTCTATTTCATTCTTCTCAGATTCTGCTTCTTCCTGATCTAGTTTTACATTCGAGATTAATTCATTCTTCCTATCTGTAAAGAATGCAAAAGTGGCGAGTCCACATCCGGCTATGATAAACATTAAGTGGGGCATGCCGGGAATTACGCCGAGTATTAGTAAGATGATAGAAGTGATTTTCAGAGCATTAGGATTTGCAAGTTGGCTTCCAGCTTGATTAGTGGTGGGCTCAGAAGTCGTAACCCGAGTAACAATAATCGCTGTAGACAGAGAGAGTAGTAGGGACGGTATTTGCGCAACTAGCCCATCTCCAATAGTCAGTAGGGTATAAATTTGCGCAGCTTCTTCGAAACCCAGTTCATGCTGGGTCGTGCCTACAATTAGGCCGCCTACGATATTGATAGCGAGTATCAATAATCCCGCAATGGCGTCCCCCCTAACAAATTTAGACGCGCCATCCATGGATCCGAAAAAATCTGATTCCTGAGCGACTTCTTCTCTTCGGCGTAACGCGATTTCCTGGTCAATTATCCCAGCATTTAGGTCGGCATCAATTGCCATTTGTTTGCCCGGAAGGGCATCAAGAGTGAACCTTGCAATTACTTCAGAGGTTCGTCCTGCGCCCTTTGTTACAACGATAAAGTTAATTATCATTAGGATTATAAAAATGATAAAACCAACCACATAATTTCCTGCTATAACGAACTCTCCAAATGATGCTATTACATTTCCTGCTGCGTCAGGACCTTCATGACCCCGTATTAGAACGACTCTAGTCGAGGCTACATTAAGACTTAGTCGGAGCACTGTTGCCAAAAGCAAAACTAAGGGAAATGAAGAGAATTCCAGAGGCTTATGCACATTAATCGATATCATGACAATAACGAGCCCAGCCATGATATTGAAGGTAAATAGAATATCTAACGCGACCGATGGCAAAGGAATTACAAGCATGGCCATGATCGCCAAAATTACGATGGGTATTGCTATACCCTTCGCATCGGTAAAGTTTAGTGACTGTCGTAAATCTGACACTAACGCGCCGTTCATAAAAAGCCCTATATATCAATATGTTATGAATAAATAAAAAAATAATCTCAGGATTTAATTTCCTTAGAAAGTAATAAAAGCAATCTACGTGCCAGAATAATTAGCCTAAGGGTAGTTGGCTGGTAAAGATGGCGTCCAAACTGTCGATTGGCGCTTTGAATAGGCGATTATTTAGGCCCACGAATTGAGAGTTAATAAAGAGAAGACAAATATGTTTAGTGACAATTATCAGAAACGAATATTTATAGAATCCAATAAATTTGCGCTTTTGGCTGGGCTTTTGTTGGTTCTATCTAGCTGTAACTGGTACATCCCTTACGAAGATGAGTTTAGCGGCATAGGTGCCCTGGCTCAGGGTGGTGTAATTGAGGCAACAGGATACTCCGTTATTCAGTCTCATTCAGGCAGTGAGCCGCAGCAGCGATTGATGGCAATAAAGGCCGCAAGATTAGATGCGTTTCGGCAATTGGCCGAAGTGGTTTATGGGACATATATAGATTCCAACACGACTATCTCAGATTTGACGATACAGGACGATGTTTACAGAGCCAGAGTTGAGGGAGTTATTTACGGTGCTGAGTTAGTAAAAATTGAACCGATTTCTAATGATACCTATGCGGTGACTCTAGGCTTACCCAGAGCCATGGTCAATGATTTAAGACTGCTATACATGAGACTGGTTTCGAATAACTGAGAACGATATTGGTGTAGCTTATGAGACTTGGTTTAACCCTCTTGTTTTCTCTGCTTGGATTAATCCAGTATGGATTTTCGGCTGACGGCTCACGGGGTGAGCTATCCCTTGTCAGGCAAGCACTCGCAGATGCGGCCCTTGAAAAGGGTGTTTCAGTGGTCTCAAGTGCTTATGTCGACGAAGATGGTGAACTTGTCGAGTCATCTTTTTATCGCAGTGGCGCTACCTTGCGCGGCGTCAGAATGAATCAATACTTCGAGGATGATCCATATGACGCACAAGTTTTGTTCTCCGACACAGCCCTTAATGCTAATCAAAGCTGCCAAGATTTGGCACCTCATAAATATCGAAAAGCAATGAGTATAGATACGAGCGGGATATTGCTCGGTAATGGATTTGACCTAGAGTTCTTCAACACGCTCGATGAATTTAGATCAGAAATCGAAATGTCTGCTACTTCTGCGATTGCCGGAAATCCAGATTACTTTGTATTACCTGTTAATAATCGAACAACACAGGAAAATCATAGGTATTATGCTGAATTACGCCCGAGGTCAAACTCCGCTGATACAAGAAATTCCAATTATGTTGTACGTGCTGAGATTACAGACCTGAACAATGTTAGATATTCGGCAAAAAATTTTTACAAACGAGGTATAACCGGTTCTAAGAATCTACAAAAATTTGTTAAAAATGGATTCAAACGTCCACTGATACCCTATGAAAACCGAGAAGAAATTTCAAAGTCATCTTTTGATTTTGAACTAGTTATATCGATTGTCCAAAATGATGTTTTAGGATCAGCGCGAATAGTTATCGCTCAGGATTCTCTTAAACTCAGGTATAACGAGGATAATGATTCCCTGAGTTTGCGAGAGCCTTTAATAGATGATCTAAGACGCTTGATTCCCAGGTTCACCGAAGAAAATTTGTCATCTAATGAAACTGTAGCCAGCGCTCGGGATCTTTCGGTTATAAGTCAAATTTTCAAATCTACCTTGGAGCAAGCCGCCAACCAAATTAATTGTGAAGTCGAGGTTTTGAAAACGTATGACTCTGAGGCATCATTCGATGATGGGATGAGACTGAATCAAGGGCTACTTTCTGGTGTAAATATTGGCGATCGCTTTATTTTGAGCGAATCTGATTTCACTACAGGAATGAACCCAATCTCGTCGACTCAATTGGAAAATTTAGCGATAGCTGAAGTCACTGAAATATCAGACTATAGTTCTGTGCTTAGAGTAATCGAGGGGTCTCAACAGGACTTATATTCGTTAAATGCAGTCCCTTTTTAAAAAATGGAGTGATCACATGAAGAGCGTTTTTAACCGAGTTTGCGTCTGTTTAGTTCTGTCGCTGGTGCCGGTAATAAGTACGGGGGCATCAGCTGAGATAGATAGAGCTCTCGATATATTATTGCAAGATTATGATCTTGATGGTTACCTGGGTGTGGTGGATGAAAGTTCGTTAAATCAAAGTGGATTTTATATCGTCCAGCCGGGAGATACTCTTGATGAAATAATTATGAAGCTTATTGGCGAGACTCCAATCAGAAACAGAGTCTTACGAGATGCGTTTGTCCAGGCTAACCCGAACAGTTTTAGAAATAATAATCCGAACTATATGCTGGCAGGTGTTAGACTCAGAGTGCCGGATGCGGGAGATATACTTGAACTCCTTTTTGATATGAATTCGCCGACCATGAGGAGTGCTAATCAATCGCGAGAAAACTGGGTACATTTCCCTTGAAGTAAGTATTTCTCCAATCTCTTAATTGATAGTAAAACTTTGAACGGTCCAGAGAATATAAGTAAGTATCTTAGGGTACCTGTACCGGATCAGCCAGCGCTTGGCATACTCAGACTTTCTCCGCTTAAAGCGAGAGAGTTAAATTTAGCACCTGATCAAATCATTAGAGGTGTTGTCTCTGAGGATGGAGATTTTGTTGAAATTTCTACCAATAATGTTCAACAACAAATTCGGGCTCAGCTAGAGCAATGGAAAGGGAGAGTCGTTGAATTAAAAGTTGATCTTGACCAAAGTGGATCTCGCTCATCGAGAGCTTCAATAAAACTTGATGAAAATTCATCGGTAAGCAAGTCTGTTGAGTCTCCGAAGAATTATGGTATTGACCCCAAGTGGTTGATGACGCTGCTGTCTAACCCAAATTTTGAAAGAATAAAGTCCTTTACTACATCGCAAATAAGCCAAGCAGTCGAGTGGCTGCAGCGGCTTAATCCAGCATCTGCAGTTCTTGTTACCCCGTTTCTTGGTTCGATCAAAAAACTAGATCAGTCAGTAATAAAAAAACAATTAAGAAGTAATGGTTACAACAATGGCAGTGAAGATCAGGATAAGTTTTCAAATACAGTAACACTCCATAGTGTGTTTTCTACCATATTGAAAAACCTGGGAGATATTTCAGAGGCCTCGAAAGTAGGTTTATCGGCAGGG
>CETM01457062.1_pt1 | contig 12001 bp, 11 predicted proteins | sample 361451 | NCBI WGS metagenome assembly CETM01 (sample SAMEA2622690, study PRJEB7988) | marine metagenome | isolation source: saline water (ENVO:00002010), including
GAGGATAACTTCTATAGGCGATTCGATCATCAGGGACCCGACACCTAATCCAGTTTCGAAGCTGAACGCGGCCAAAGTCAGGTAGACTGCAGGGATCGCCTTTGGACATGAACCGGCGTAGCGTAGCGAGGCGGCGAAATGCTTGTTCCATCAGGCCCCCCTGCCCTTGAATACATCATAAAGACAAAATTGTTGGGGGCGGTACTCCCCTCGTTGATCGAAACGGACCGGCCCCAGAACAGTATCAACCTCGAAATTAGTCCAGTCTCTGCCCCCCATCTCGGTCGCGACTTGAAGGGAAGCAACGGTTTCCCAAAAATACGTTCCAGGCGCTACTCCAGATAATTTTTCCAGCTTATAGCTGATCCGAGCAGCACCTTCCCCTTGAGGGCGCGGGCGCAGCGCAGCGACGAGCACACGTTTATGCTCAGGCTGAAAGCCCATCGACAGCAAGTCTTGTGCTAATGACGGCCCATCTGCATCGTCAGTAAGTATTACTGTACGCGCCCGAGTGCGCACAGCGAAGTCGATCGCATTGTGATACATGCCAGAAAATAGAACCGTACTTTCCCCTCTCCAGGTGCTACAGATCAGCGGAGTTAGCTTATCGCGTATGCTGAGTCCATGGGCTGAGCCATCGGTCTCAATTTGTCTAACCGGCACGGGTAAACGTTCTGCCAGCCACGCACAATAATCGGCATCGTTGTCACAGAGGCGAAATACTCCCCCGCCCTCAGTCAAGCTGGTCTTGGTCGCCGCTGGCAGAATCAATGGAATGCCTACCGCTCGATAGGTTTCCGCAGCCGCAGCTGCGCAGGCAGAAGCGAAATGGCCAACGACAACATCTGGTGCTGCTTGCACGATCTCACGCGCTACGCTTAAAGTATGCTCGGCGGAAGCGCGATCATTAAAATACAGGAGCTCAGCACGGTCATCTAGTAATATATCTCGGGCCAACCCGATGGCATTCAAAAAAGTCGGAGTGTGCACGCTGACCAAGGGTTCAAGGCAGGCTACACAAGCGATTCTGACGGTCATAGCCACCCCTCACTGATGCCTGATTCAACATATTCTTTAGCAAGTGCCGGAATATATTTTGCACCTCTACCTGAAAAACCCGCAAATAATCCGACGCTATGATCCTGCGCCGGTTTCATGATAGGCAGATAATCAACGCTATAGCCATCGTATCCCGAATGGGTGGATAGAGGACGGTAGTACCCTTCGGCAAGTAGTAACCTGAGATTACTGACATTTCTTTTCATTGCGGCTTCTGCATCGACCTTTAACTTCTCAGGACTCCGTATGTTCGCAGGGTACGCACCTCCACCAATGTAGAATTGCCTCTTAGCCGGACGAAGATAGCTTCCTGAAACTTCATCTATGATGCACGTATTAGGAGGCTCTGAACAACTCTCCGTAGTAAAACTGGAGATAATGATTGAACGGGTTTCGAGTTCCAGTGAGCTATGAAAAAGGCCAGCTTGTGCACCATTAGCAACGATCACACGCCGTCCACGAATGCTGCCGTAGTCCGATGCCACAACAAAACCTTGAGTATCAGCAGAGATTTTACTGATAGAGACACCTTCCAAAACTGATGCGCGACCAGTAGCAATCGACTCATTTACCAAGGCACGCGCGGCCATTCTAGGATCAACCGTACCTGCCTGCGGCTCCCATAACGCCATACGCTGTTCACGCACGAACTGATGGTTAATAGTAGGGCACTTTTCGAGGATATTCTCAGCAGCTACTAGCGATATACCTGCTTTCGCTGCACTTGCACTTTCTGAGAAATCACGTACTTTCGCTTGGTTTTCCGGAGACGCGAAATAGGCTAAACCGCAGGAGTCCAATAGCCCTGGGTGGCGTTCCGAGAAACTTTGCCAAAACCGCAACCCTCTCTCGGAATAACGGCATAACGTTGGCGAAGGATCATATACACGCAGCATTCCACGAGAATGCGCCGTAGCCCCACCTCCGCCAATTGTGTGTGATTCAAGAAGCACAGCGTTGTGGTTTGCAGAGGCAAGAGCATGAAGCAAAGATGTTCCCGCCAATCCGCCGCCGATGATGATTATGTCTTCCATGTGTTGGTGCCTGTGTTGTTTTCGTAGGAAAGGTAGTTGTCGACGTCTCCACCATTCCACCAGATCGAATAGAAATGAAAGGGCACGTCAGCACTGTTGCGTACATAATGATCGACGCCTCGCGGAATTATCACGATATCACCACGTGATATCGGATGGGGGTGGCCGTCGAGAAAAACTTCTGCCACGCCGGCAATGGCAATGAACATTTCGTCCTCATCTTCGGGCGAATTAACATGTGCCAACGTCTCCGTTTTGGGACGAACGATGCAATAGCCGCCTCCGAATGGAGGGGTAATACCTCTCCACGGGAAGGTTCTTATACCATCCAACCCATATTCGAATTTCAGGTCTTCTTCAATGAATTTGCGAATGTATTCCATCTCAAGTAGTCTCCACGAAACGATCTAGTACTTCAGCTAATTGACCAAGAGTATGTGGTGGTTCGAGACCGTCTAGTGCTGTTTCTAGGTCAGCCCCACTTCGTTCTGCAAAGGTCAGGATTAAATCGACAACGGTAAGCGAATCAATACCAAGGTTGTTTAACTCTGCTGATGCGACTAACGAAAACTCTTCCAAGTCAGCTCGTCTTTTCAGTATTTCAGTATTTAATTCGTTCTGTACTCTTTGGCTCATTAATGGTTGCTCCTTGCTTGTGGTGCGAAATAGCCATCTTCTTTTAAGTAAAAGTCGGTCTGCTGGAATTGGTTTGCGACAATACGCAATCTCTCGAGCAAGGTCTTCTCGTCCGTCTTGCCCGACGCACTTTGGAACACTTGCGTTCCATGAGCCCAGATTGATGGCAGCATATAAGAAGGGAGACGGTCACCCAGCTGCTTGCGAAGGTCAGAAAAAGCTTCTGGGCTCTCGGTAAAGACCAGTAAAGCAATCTCGGACTTCTCAAAGCGCATTATTAAGCCAACCACAACACGATCAATTCCACTACAAGACATGGCGGTTTGACGCAACTCGCCTAAATGGATACGACGGCCATTTATCTTGACTTCGTCATCGCGTCGGCCAAGGTATTGGAAAGTACCGTCCGGGAGACAGGTACAGTAATCTCCGCTACGGTAATAACGTATCCCATCGCGTTCGAAGATGACACGATCAGTCAGGTCAGGACGGTCTAAATAGCCACGCATGACCAGGGGACCTCCAATGCAAAGCTCACCTGAACTACTTTCGCTGCCCTCTTCATCCAGTAAAAGCAGGGACACCTGCTCAAGCGGCGATCCTATCGGAAAGGCCTCAGTCCGTTCGGGGTCTATATAGGTGATTTGATGACAGAGGCAGACGATGGTCGCCTCGGTAGGTCCATATGCGTTAAATACGTGCAGGTTAGGATGAGTGGATACCCAATGGTTGATTACCTTTGGGTCGCATACTTCGGCCCCAGTCATAAGCAATTGCAAATACGGAAAGGTATTGAATGAAATGGCCTCGACAGGGGTGGTGATCAGCGATAGTATTGTCGAGACGGCAATCATGTGAGTAATGCGCTGTTCCGCAATACGTTTGCGTATTAAAACCCCAACATACATTTCTCTATACTGCCATGAAAAAGCGCCAAGCGACAAAGGGAGCAATGTATCTTCAATGGAAACATCAAAGTGAAACGGGGCAAAGCTGATAACGCGCGAGTTTTGTTCGAATTCCAAAACTCGGTTATGTACTCGGAAATATACAAGTAGGTTTGAAACTGTGATTTCGACTCCCTTCGGCTCTCCTGTCGAGCCGGAGGTGAAGATGATATAGGCTAGGTCATTAGGGTCCATGTGTGGTAGCTCCCAGCGTTCGCAATCAGGAGCTGAGATCAGATTAGTCAATTCTTCCACAGTGATAACTGGAACCGAGTCCAGCAAAACGTCCCTTTCGCAACAGATGACGGCGCGTGGGGCAATACGGGCGATCAGCCGTAACTGCCTTTTTTCAGGCGCATCTTGGTCAAGCGGCACATAAGTCGCGCCGCACTTCCAGATTGCGACTACAATAGCGGGCATCAGCGCAGATTTCGAACTAATAACAGCAATACGCTCGCCTTGTGATGTACCCATCTCGCGCAGCTTAGCAGAGATGCGCCACGCTAGTTCATCAAGTTCACGAAAGGTCAACGTCTGCTTACCATCCGAGATGGCAGCACGGTCTGGGAAGTTCGTAACTCCCATCGCGAAAAGATCACCAAGAGCCAAAGTTGGTTTTGGGTGAAAAGGGCGTGAGCCGCTTGAAATACTCCATTCTGGTTCACGAGCTAGCATTATTCGGTAACCGGTGAGTTAATTCGTAAGGAAAAGCGCTCTTTAGGCAATTTAGTGGCACCAATATGAAGATAAAAGCCTATGCCCATTTCATTATCGGGAGGGGTTTGCCATTCGATCGAATTAATTCCCTGTACTTGTGCAAAATCTTTCAGTGTATCTACCAATCGCCGCCCCACACCTTTACCCCGCATATCTTCGCTAAGATAAAGACAGTCCAGATAGACAAATGGAGCCGATGCCCAGGTCGCATAGTCGATTGTTGCGCTCATATATCCACCGAGGCCTTGCCCGTCTTCAACCACCCACAAAAATATCTTAGGCGGTTGCCCAAGTACTAAATCATGAAGCCTGCCTAGATCTACTTGGCCACCAGGCAGCGCTAAACCTTCGTATTTAGCGTGGTCAAACATTAACTCTTCAAGCTGGTCAAAGTCATCAGCTACAATTGATCTTATCTTCATACAAACCCCTGATAACCAGTGGCGAAATAGTCGTGTAGTACTTCCAAGGTCAACTCGGTAGGTTCTCGCGCCAGTACAGTGCGCACCCATAGGTCACGCTCGTATTTATAGATATCAAGCTCCCATACGCAGGCGATGACATTTAAGTGATCCAACGAATGCATGCAAGGCTTATCGGAATCAAAGCTGTCTATTTTGAATGCCTTCATCCGTAACATGTTGGCGTCGTACCAGGTGTTCGTCAGTGTATAAAGGCCATCATTCGCCCAATGAAGAATACCGAAACCAACCTTATGATCTGTGTCGAGGACAGGGTCGGGCAAACCTGGCAACAGGAGCGAGGCAATCTTTTGCTTCGTGGGTAAGGCAAATTTCTCATAATTAGGCGATTTAAGAGAATAAACCTTAAGCTGATGATTACCTACATCGCTTAACCCCAAATATTCTACTCGGCGAGGGGAGTATTTAAGCGGATTCATTCACATTATCCTTTGAAACCATTGAGCCTAGAGTCGGCATAAGCGGCTTGGCCAGCTCACGTAGTGCGCGATAACCAGACTCACGCTGCGTAGGTAATGATGCGTATACCTCAGATGCAAATTCCATTACCATTTCGGCCATCAGTCGTGGTGAGAAACTATCAAGTTGCGCTGCCTGCCTGTAGGCAACGATAATTGGGTGGTCTTCCCAGGTTGAACCCTTGGGGTCTGTCGCTTCGGATTCGGACATCATTATATTGCGCAACGGTAGGAAACTTTCATGATGCCAGCGTTTGTATTCCGTTAGAGAGAAATTCTCACTCTTGGCCTCGGGAGCATGGAGTAAAGTGAACAGCCGGATAGAATCTATAGGGTAGAGTCCAGTCAAATCCTTAATCCAAACCGCATTTCCTCGGCTAGTCGAGAAATCATCGCCATCCAATTTCAAGAAGTGATTAGTCAAGAAGCGACCGACCTGGGGGCCATTTGGATCACAGTGCTGCTGCACCGCATATCCGATTGCGTGACTATATGAGCAATCGAACCCCAAGAAGTGAACGACTTCTGTATGTGGAGACCACCAATCTTCAAAACTACCTCGCTGCGGGTTCTGATTGAGAAATTCCTGTATCGCCGCGCGATATCCAGACAAGCCCATGAACCACGTGTGCACCGGATCTCCAGAGTAGCGCTCCATTGGCAAACCAGCATCTCCAGGACGAGTAATCTGCCAGCGGTCTTTGGTATCATTAAGCCAACTTGCTAAATAGGTACGCAGATTTTCGCGCATACCCCGAGTCGCATGCTTTTGTGCAATAGCTTCGAAATGACGTCCCAAAGCCCAAACCATAGCATCTTGATGGGCCATCTCCATTGCTTCGCCGCAATTGATGCAGCACATTTCAGTCATTTTTTGTGGGTCTGGTTTTGCCGCGCAATTTTCGCATTGCGATGCGTCTGAACTTGCACCACACATGTTGCAAGCGCCCCGCCCCCATGCCTCATGGCCCCATTTTTGGCATTTAGGGCAGCGGGGGATGCACATCTGCTCTTCTGATAGATCTTCCTCGACACAGTTAAGGTAATGCTCAACTGAGTTGCGAAACCAAATATTATCCTTGGTTCCAGGAAAATGATCGAAGCTGACTTCTGCCAATTCGCATGAGAGCTTAATGGCGCGATGCATTAATGCTGCGTAATCTGCTGAGTTACGGTCGAGTGCCCCGGCCTTGCGGGGAAGATAACTTTGATAATCATCAGAATAGCACACCATAATTACGTCATGGCCCTGCTCGAGTAATACTCTGCGGCAAACATCCGCGCTAAGAAATGGACCCGCAAGGTGCCCTAGATGAAGATCACCATTAGGGGTTGGTGGCGTCACAGTAATGATATATCTGGTCATATATGGCTTTGCTCCTGAACTGGGAAGGGGGAAAGACAGAAATTGGCAATAGTCGCAATGAAGCTGGGAGACGAATAAATCGAAAAGTGATCACCCTCAGGATCCACGATTAAGCTTGCCCCTGGAATCGCTGCGGAGGCATCTCGAGAGCCCTGAGGGTGAGCAGTATTGTCGTTTTCCCCTGTTAGAATTAGCGTTTGCAACTGAATCGAATCTAGCCATTCCATAGGATCTTCCTTAATGAAGCTACGGATCAGTCTGGCATAGCGGAATACTTCTTCAGGCCCAGCTGTTAGAAGCTGTACAAGGTGTTTGTGTGATGGGTCGGTCACGTTCATCGCAGCTTCAGCGCGGCGCGTGACGTCCTTGCCCAGAATCTGGATAAAACGCGAACGATCCTGTTTGAACACAGTTTTATAAATTGAGCCTGCCAGTGAGCGGCTGATCGCAACTTTAGGCATGATGGATTTTAGATTTTTTTGGAAATCGGTTAGAACCGCACCAGGATGCATGAAGCTACCATTTAGCAGGCATAGGCGGGAAACCCGTTGCGGGTCTCGGCTGGCAATATAGCTGGCCAAAACCGCTCCGGTCGACCAACCCAGCAGTACGCATTTTTCCAAATTAAAGGCCGAACGCAGTATTTCCCAATCAGAGTACTGGTCGCTAATTTTTAGCTCTGGCTGTGTAACGTCAAAACCTTGATCCGGCAAGCCGCGGCAACCCCAAGTAATAACGTTCATGTTTAAATCTGATAGATAAGCTATTAGTGGATGCAACACATTAACTGGCATCCCGTACGCATTGGCAATCACTATTGTCTCACGTTCAGGTATAAAGTCCCGAGAGGCATACGCAATTAGAGGTGAGCTATCCGGCCGGGCGATACGGTAGATACGTAACCGGTCCATCAGCGGCCGGTTTGAAATCTCGTTGTATGACGCCTCTATCAGATTTATTAAGTCGATCTCGTAGATTTTGTCTGCCTCAGCTTTTTCAGCGGAGCTAAAGCGCTTACGGTTCTCTGGCAAAGTGTAGGGCAGGAAAAAAGATAACTTATCGTTTAAGCGCTGCATTTCATGGCTTTGCTGCGCGCCTGGCTCTGCCAGCGCTATTCCAATCCGTTCGCTCAGCACGGCGAATAGCCTTTTAACCGGTACGTTACTTCCAGGAATGAAGCGACAGTCGGGCTTGCACCCTTCGGCTGATTTTTGCCGCTCCCGCGCACTTAACATCTCATCAACTACTTGGTCAATCCCGACCAAGTTTAGGCTGCCGTCGCCGAAGGCGATAGTTAAGGGAGTATCATCACCTTTGCGTGCTTTTCGATCCGCCTCTCGCTTCAGTATCTGGATCGCGCCGTAAATTCCGCTGTTAGAACCCGCTGGTAATTTTGTATCTCGCGAACCAACTATGATTGTGGGACGCAATAGCGACAGTTTGACATCTGTGCCGCCCAGAGTTTCAACTAGATTTTGTTCGGATAGATATTTACCGCGCTCATAGTCATTATTAAAGTCCGAAATCACACCTAAGTCCCCATCTATCGGGATTTCCGCCGTGTATCGGCCAGTGACATAGGCAGTTGACAAGTAATGAACACTGTTAGCATCAAGATAGACCGCTAATCTGGCTAACTCCCGCGCTGAGGCGACATTCTTTTTCCAATCGTTAGGCGAAAGACTTGACGCTATACCCCATACCTCATCAATACCTACACTGCGCAGTTTTCTTAGATCCTCTTCTGACAGACCAAACATTGATTGGCATATATCGCCCTCCAATATCTGGATCCGTGACATCAGCTGTGCTGGGGTAACCTCTGTATGGTTCGCGGCATTCAAAGCACGCGATAGAGCTTTTTCGAGGCGGCCAGAGGCAGATTGTAGGTCCCCACGAATGACAGCATAGACTTTGTCCGGGACGGCATCTGGCATCGTCAATAGGCGGACTAGAAAAGCAGATCCAACAAACCCTGTCGTACCTGTCACAAGAGTTATCATTTTACGGCCCTCGCAACAGCTGGGGTTTGGGTATTCGGACCACAGACTGAAGGACGAGGATCCAAAGGGCTGGCCATCCATGACTTGATTGTAGTCGCGACTTCGGTGGGAGATGCTTCCTCCGGCAAATTATGGCCAATATCGTCGAAAAGCACGGTCGTGCTATCTGGAATTTTTGATTCGAATTTATTTGCTAGCTCAGGGGGCAGCCATATATCTTCTTTTCCCCACAGCAATAACACCGACTGAGTTATACAGCGCAGCTCTTCATGCCGGGCGAAGCTTACGGATCGCATTCGTTGAAATAATGCATCGCGTGCTCCGGCGCGCAGAATCATGTTCTGATAACGTTCAACAAGGGCTTCTGTAACCTTGGTATCATCGTAAAAAGCTTCTTCAAGATTTGAGCGCAAGGCCCATGTCGGTGTGATCCACCGGGTCAGGTGACCCAAGACTGGAATATTAGCGATGCGCCACGTCAGAGGGCTTTCCACTGGCATACCGGTCGGTGCGATCAGCACCAGGCGATCAGTCAAATCAGGGTGTTCTAGCGCTAACGTCCATGCAACTTGCCCCCCTGTCGAATGTCCTACAATCGCCTCGGGCATTACATTAAGTTTGTCAAGAAAATTACTGGTCAGGTGCACATTATTCATATTGTTGAACTCAGTTGCTTGTCCGGACACTGATAAACCACTGCCAGGTAGGTCGAGGGCGATCGCGCGAAAACCCCGCGAAGCAAGCTGTTCAGAGATATCGCTGAATGCCCCCTGCTCCGAACCGGAGCCATGAATCAGTAGAACGGAAGGGCCTTCGCCTCTAACCGTATAGTGGATGCGCGAACCATCCACTTCGACCCAGTGCGAATACGGCGTCCAATAGCGCTCCACTACCTCATCAATGGGAATATTTGCGCGATAGCCTGTTAGGATCAGAGCAACTATAAATAGAAATAATAAAGCGAAAGCTAACGATAGCTTAGCCATGCGCATCGACATGTCTCCTCTTCGAGGCACGCCCGTACGCAATATTGGCCAAAATGATGCGACCCACAGTTCCTGGTGTCAGAAACTCGGTCCAGCGAGTCACGCGAGCTACAAAACGATGTAGACGGCGCGCCACCTCGGGGTCTTGTACAGCAGCACGTGAGATTGCTTTTTCTAACAGGTTCGGCAGACGATCCGTTGATGCGTCTTGAATGAAATATTCGTGTCCTGCCAGCATATGGCGGTGTTTGTGTCTGTATTTTTCTAGTGCTGCCGCTTGTCCTGGCTTTCCAACAAAGGGTGTGACCTCGGACGCAAGCCAGTCGGCGCTTTGAAAGGCAAAGCCACACCCAACACCTGACATGGGATCACACGACATGCAAGCGTCGCCTACCAAAGCCAATCCTCGAAACGCTGCTGGGCGGCGATAATCGTTCATTTTGCGCATCCCGCGCACTTTGGATACTGGTTGGGCTCGGCTTTGATCGGGGGAGTCAGGTAGGTCACGGAAGGAGTCTTCCAGCCGACCGCGCTTGTCTTTCGCCCATTCTGCGTATTTATCCTGAGTGACAAAGCTGCATAGCATTGTCAAACCTTCGTCAAAAGGATAGGCGAACCTCATATCCTTACCAACCTGCCAAAATTGGGCGACCTCGCCCGTCTTCAGTGGCATGTCCTTGTAATAGCAAAAGTAAACAAAGCGGTTATTATTACGATAGCGCGTCGGCACTTCTGCCATTTTCGCACCAGCGGAATTGCGTCCATCTGCTAATACCACAAGACTGGCGCTGGCGCTGTGAGTCAGGCCTGCTCGATCTTGCCATTCTATGCCGCGGATCAGGTCTTCTGAATCCCGGTTCAATCCTGAAAGTGTGGAACCCAAAACTGTTGTCACGTTTGGCTCTTCAGCCACCATAGACATAAGGATAGGATCCAGAATTTCGCGTCGGATTGAATATCCATGTTCCATTCCAGATTCACGCGCTCCAGAATCCCGGATCCAGCCGTATTCAGTCCAGAATTCTGCATTGTTCCTGATGGCGCCCTCCGCCTCTAGTCTCTCCTTCAAGCCAAGCTTGTGGATCACAGGTAAGGCGCTTCGCTGAATGAAGGTCGTACAGACCATTTTGAAGTCCGACGAAGAGCGCTTTCGATCAATCATCAGGACTTTCAGTCCCTGGCGTGCCATCAGCTTAGCGCATGTTGTTCCGGCGATACTCGCACCAACTATGGCGACATCGTAATCGATGTGGGTCATTGGGCCACCGCTCTGGATGATAATGAATTCAGCTTGCGCTTATTCGTCTCACAGATACTTTCCGCGATGATGGCCGACCTCAACCACAACAAGCTGAATGAGCCCGCATCACCAAACCCATGAGATGCTTCGCAAAGACCATTCAGAAATACCTTGGGCGTACTTGGTCCTTCATCAGTGAAGCGTAGGCTGTAGTCCTGATTGACTTCGACGCCGCCATCTCCGCGGAAATTGCATTTAGGTTGGAGACCTTTCATTAGCGCTAACATCGGTTCACGTGCATCGCCCTCGCCGAAGTTAAGAAAGCCGGTGGCTAATAAGATCGCGTCAGTTCGGAAGATTTCTTTTTGTTGTGAGTGGATATCGGTTGCAGCAACAACATAACCGCCACTCTCTTCCCGGTTCACAGAATGAATTTGTTTATTTGATTGTATTTGTAGTCTCTGTCGTCCAAGAACAAGCTGCTCATAGTTGATCAAGTTCAACGAATGAATCACGTCTGGATCGGCCGCACCATAGTTTGAGTGCCATAGCTCATTGGTCATTTTGCGCTGACTGTCGCCCGAAGCGTTAAAGAAATAATCCAAGAAACCAGGCATGTAAATCTGTTCAGTGAATGGACTTAAATCTTTGTGTTTAAAACTAAAAGATCGACTAAGACTGCATACTTCTAAATCTTCATTACGGTTGAGCAGATCCAACACTATTTCCGCGCCGCTTTGGCTGCTTCCAACAACAGTAACGTGCCGCAAACCTTCGTCCATCCAACGTTTCACTGCCCCTAAATAATCATTCAGGTGCACGACGCGCGGACCAAGTATACCCTTGAATACAGATGGAATATTCGGGCTGCGTCCGGTTCCAAGACTGATGCTTCGAGCTAAATACTCATTTTTTCCGGCTGTGACGCGAATTAGCTCATCTCCGTCAAGGCGGATTCTCTCGATGGAATCGACCTGGCAGCTATACGTGACTTTTTCTTCGAAATGCCTAGCGACCCATTTGACATAACTGTCGGGTCCCTGATGATCGAATCGCCTATAGAAGTTATCCTC
>CETM01191877.1_pt1 | contig 11995 bp, 11 predicted proteins | sample 361451 | NCBI WGS metagenome assembly CETM01 (sample SAMEA2622690, study PRJEB7988) | marine metagenome | isolation source: saline water (ENVO:00002010), including
GAAGCTGGAAGCTGGAAGCTGGAAGCTGGAAGCTGGAAGCTGGAAGACAGCATGAACCATGCCATCATCGGGTCAAGGGTTTTCTTCCAGCTTACAGCTTAAGCCCGCGAAGCGGGCGTTCTTCCAGCTCCGGGCGCAGCCCGGCTTAGTGCTCGCGCGTCGCACTGAAGCGAATATCCGGCCAGCGCTCCTGGGTCATCTGCAGGTTAACGCGGGTCGGCGCGATATAGGTCAAACAGCCACCGCCGTCATAGGCCAAATTGGTGCTCGCCTTGCGCTTGAACTCGTCGAGCTTCTTGGCGTCATCGCAATAGACCCAGCGAGCCGTCTGGACGTTGACCCCCTCATAGAGGCAGTCGACCTTGTACTCTTCCTTGAGTCGATGGGCGACCACGTCGAACTGCAGCGTACCCACAGCTCCTAGGATCAGGTCATTATTGTCCAGGGGCATGAACACCTGGGTAGCCCCTTCCTCGGAGAGCTGCTGCAGCCCCTTCTGCAGCGCCTTCATCTTCAGCGGATCCTTGAGGCGGACGCGCTTGAACAGCTCCGGCGCAAAGTGCGGAATACCGGTGAACCGCATGTCCTCACCCACGGTGAAGGTATCGCCGATCTGGATGGTGCCGTGGTTATGCAGGCCGATGATATCGCCAGGCCAGGCCTCTTCCACATGGGCGCGGTCCGAGGCCATGAAGGTCAGGGCGTCGGGGACTTTGACGTCCTTGCCGATACGCACGTGGCGCATCTTCATGTTGCGATCGTACTTGCCGGAACAGACGCGCAGGAAGGCCACTCGGTCGCGGTGCTTGGGATCCATGTTGGCCTGGATCTTGAACACGAAACCGGTGAAGCGCTCGTCCTTGGCGTCCACCTCTCTAGAATCGGTCTCACGGGGCTGGGGCGCCGGCGCGTACTCGACGAAGCCATCCAGCATCTCACGGACACCGAAATTTCCCATGGCGGTACCGAAATAGACGGGCGTCAGCTCACCGCGACGATAGGCCTCGAGATCGAACTCATGGGAGGCGCCGCGTACCAGCTCGACCTCCATGCGCAGTTCCTCGGCCTGAGCTTCGCCCAGCACCTCATCGACCTCGGCATTATCGAGCCCCTCGATGCGCACATCCTCGGGAATGCGGGTGCCCTGCCCCTGCTTGTAGAGATGGATGACGTCGTTATAGAGGTGATACACCCCGCGGAAATGACGCCCCATGCCAATCGGCCAGGTCATGGGGGCGCACTGGATATTGAGCACCGTCTCGACTTCATCCATCACCTCGATAGGGTCGCGAGTGTCGCGGTCCATCTTGTTGATGAAGGTGAGGATTGGCGTGGTGCGCAGGCGACAGACGTCCATCAGCTTGATGGTGCGATCCTCGACGCCCTTGGCACCGTCGATGACCATCAGCGCCGAGTCCACTGCGGTCAGGGTGCGGTAAGTATCCTCGGAGAAGTCCTCGTGGCCGGGCGTATCGAGTAGATTGACGATACGGCCGTTATAGGGGAACTGCATCACCGAGGTCGTCACCGAGATGCCGCGCTCCTGCTCCATCTTCATCCAGTCGGAGGTGGCATGGCGGTCATTGCGCTTGCTCTTCACGGAGCCCGCCATCTGGATGGCGTTCCCGAACAGCAGCATTTTCTCGGTGATGGTGGTCTTACCCGCGTCGGGGTGGGAAATGATCGCGAAAGTGCGTCGCAGATCGACTTGAGTCTCAAGCTCGCTCATGAAATCCGTCACTGCTAGAGGTGGCTGGCCACAGGGCCAAAAGATGGCACTATCTTAACACTCCCAGCGCAGCGGCCCAATTGGCCTATCCAGGCACGCTATCATTCCGCCCTTTCCGGCCTGAGCCTGACAGGCGACATTACTCGTCCCTATTGCTCGACCTGACCTTAGCAACCTGACTGGCGCAGGACGTCTCTCCCAGATCATCAGGCCGGTTGAACAACGATCGGGGCGAGTCCACCAATGTCAGATGATCGGCCACCTTTTGTCTTGAGTTCTCTCCCCCTGAGAGGGCTGGCCAAGAAGCTTGTGAAGAGTAGAATTACAGTCAAGAGAAAATAAGCCGATAGAAACAGCGAAGTACCAAAATTCATCGGTAACAAAAGGAACACCCTATGGATGCATCCATCAATGCCACGGTCGGCATGGCCACGGCACTGCAGCAATTCAACAGCAGCCAACAGGCTCAAGCCGAGCTGTTCAAGGAAAACCTTGATACTCAAGCATCACAGGTCAACCAGCTAATGGAGTCGGTCACGCCGCCTGGCCAAGCGGTTGCTCCGCAAGGCGAATTGGCCACATCAGGCACCATGGGTACCCAGGTCAATACCTACGCCTGATCGCCACCGCTGATTGGGTATTCATGTCCGATACCCATAAGCAGCAATGCCGCGACCTGCACGGTTGCGGCATTTTTATGCAAAACAGGCTTCCGCCTGCCGCCCTGGCTGATGCAGCCATCAGGGTTTGCGGTATCATGCAGCCATTACCGGAACGGAGCCATCATGCACGCCGCTCAAGCCGCCCTGCCGTTACCCTTGTCGACCCCCAACCGCAACCTGGTAAGACTGACGATCGTCCGAGGCATCACCTGGACCGGCTTCCTGGGCGCCATCATCTTCGGCATCGAAGTCCTGGGCTTTCAGCTGCGCGTGCTGCCGATCATTACCGTGATTGTCGCCATGGGTCTCATGAACGTTGCCACCTGGTGGCGGTTAGGCCGACCGCGGGCCGTCACGGATACGGAATACCTGCTGCACCTGATGGTCGATGTGGCCGGTCTTACCCTGCTTTTCTACTTCACCGGCGGCTCCACCAACCCCTTTATCAGTTACTACCTGGTACCGGTGACCATTGCCGCTGCGACTCTGCCCTGGATATATGCCTGGATCATCGCCAGCGGCGCCATGGCGGGGTACACCTTCCTGATGCTGTTCTTCGACCAGGTCCCCCAGCTAAGCAACGGCGTGATCGCCAACAACATCAGCCTTCATGTACTGGGAATGTGGATCAACTTCGGGCTGTCGGCAGGCCTGGTGACCTTCTTTATTTTCAAGATGGCGCATGCCCTTCGACGCCGGGAGAAGACCCTGTCACGTACCCGCGAGGCCGCGCTGCGCAACGAACAGGTACTGGCAGTGGCCACCCAGGCCGCCGGCACCGCCCATGAGCTGGGCTCACCGTTATCGACCATGGCGGTGCTCCTCAAGGAGATGCGTCAGGATGCCGGCGACCGGCCACAGCTGATCGAGGATATCGACCTATTGAGAGCGCAGGTCGACACCTGCAAGACACGACTTCAGCAACTGGTCGCCAATGCCGACCGGCGGCGTCTAGGTGAGCCCGAAAGTCGCGTAGCCGAGGAATGGCTTTCGAGCGTGGTGCAGCGCTGGTTGGTGGTCCGGCCAGACGTCAGCCATAAGCTGGAAATAGCAGGACGCCGCGGCAAGCCGGAGCTCGCGGTTGATGCGACCCTGGAACAGGCGCTGATGAACCTGCTCAACAATGCCGCAGATGCTAACCCAGAAAACATCGTCATCAGCCTGAACTGGGATGCCAACGAGGTGATCTTCGATATTCGTGACCATGGCCCCGGGGTTAGCCTGTCGATTGCCGACCAGCTCGGTGAAACCTTCATATCGACCAAGTCCAAAGGCATGGGAATCGGCCTGGTGCTCACTCATGCCACTATTAACCGCTTCGGTGGCAATGTCAGCCTGTACAATCATGAGGAAGGGGGCACCCTGACGGAGGTCAAGCTGCCCAGGCGGGATACGAGCCAGGCCTGAAAATAGCCTGAGGGCCCTGAATAGGGTCTGGGCACGCCAGCCTAGCCGCAAGAATGCCACCTTCCCGACCGTATCAAGCGCGCGCCAGCACGCAGAAAGATCAGAGACGAGGACAACATGTCAGAGACGCCACAACGCCTGCTGATCATCGACGATGACGAGATGTTCTGCCATGTCATGCAACGGGCCATGAGCCGTCGCGGTTTCGAGGTCATGGTGGCCCACGATGCCGAACAGGCCCTGGCACATGCCCGACAGTCACCGCCCGAGATCGCCACCCTGGATTTGAAGCTTGAACAGAGCTCAGGCCTAAAGCTCCTGCCGGAGCTGCTGGAGCTGGCCCCGGCCTGCCGGGTAGTGGTACTCACCGGCTATTCGAGCATCGCCACCGCCGTGGAGGCGATCAAGCTCGGCGCGGCGAACTATCTGTGCAAGCCTGCCGACGCCGATGAAATTCTGGCCGCCCTGGAGCACCAGGATGGCAATCCGGATGCCGAAGTCGCCGACAATCCCCCCTCGATCAATCGCGTGACCTGGGAGCACATCCAGAAGGTGCTTCAGGAACATGATGGCAACATCTCGGCGACGGCTCGGGCGTTGGGTATGCACCGTCGCACCCTGCAGCGCAAGCTGCAGAAACACCCGGTAAGACGCTAGGCTAGATCTAGCCCCACGTCTTACCGGAAAACCGGCGAAGCCTTGCCCGAAAGCCGGCCTGACACCGCTACTGAGCGGTCCAGCCCAGGTCGATGTTCCAGCTCGCCCCGGTGACAGCGCCAGCGAGCTCCGAGGCCAGGTAGGCAACCAGTGATGCCACCTCGCCCGGCTCGATCAGGCGCTTGACCGCGGCATTCTTGAGCATGATCTGCTCGATCACCTGCTGCTCGTCCATATCATGAAGCTTGGCCTGATCGGCAATCTGATTATCGACCAGCGGGGTCTTCACATAGGCCGGGCAGATGGCGTTGGCCGTGATGCCCTGACTGCCCCCCTCGAGTGCCGCGGTCTTGGTCAGGCCAATCATGCCGTGTTTGGCACTGATATAGGCGGCTTTGCCGGGTGACGCGACCTGAGCGTGCACAGACGCGATGTTGATGATGCGCCCCCATCCTCCCTCACGCATCGACGGCCAGGCCGCCTGCGTCAGCAGGAAGGGCGCCGTCAGCATCAGGTCGATGATCTGTCGCCACTTGGCCTCCGGGAATTCTTCAATGCTGGACACATGCTGGATACCGGCATTGTTGACCAGGATATCCAGGCGCCCGAAGCGACGCAGCGCCTCTGCCACCGCCGCACGGCAGGCATCTCCATCGGTCAGATCCGCCTGAAAGAAGACCGCGCCAGCCGCGTCGGCCACTGCCTGACCATCGGGGTTGAAATCCACCGCTAGTACCTGATGCCCCTGGCGGCAAAACTCCTCGACCACTGCTGCCCCAATACCGCTGGTAGTCCCGGTGACCAAGGCAACTCGCGGCGATGTCTCCTGTGACGTGCTACTCATTGCTAACTCCTGTAAAAGGCATGACGCTCCGCACGGCGGAGATCCTGAATCAGCATACGATGAGGCTTGCGGAAAACACCAGTGCGGCGCTGCAACATATACAAGGCCTCATACGAAAGACCTAGGTAGCGAGGACGAGGACGGCAGCGGATGAAGATTTGGCGAAAACCTGACACGCCGGGACGATGGCAGGAAATAAAGAATAGCGTGACAGACCTGGCTAAAGGATAGGGCCACAGATAGAGATAAAGAAATGAACATGGCTAGGAGGCCGCAGGAGACGCCACGCGCACCACGTGATGCTAGAATGCGAATTTCAGACGATACGCCCCTCTCCTCACCGCCGCGGAGCCGCCATGCAGACTGCCCAACGCCTCGAGATCGCCATCGACATCGCCAAACAGGCCGGCCAGGCCATCATCGACGCCCGTCAGTCACAGGACTTCTCCCAGCGCTACAAAGCCGGGAACGAACTGGTGACGGATACCGATGTCGCCGTCGACACCCTGATCGGTCGCGCCCTCGAAAAGCACTTCCCCGGCGAAGCACGGCTGACCGAGGAACTCTCCCCCGATCGCGGCGCCATTGAACAGTCGGGCGCCCTCTGGGTGGTGGACCCCATCGATGGCACCGTCAACTTCGCTCACGGCCTTGCTCACGTGGCGGTGTCCATCGCCTGGGTCAAGGATGGGCACATCGAGATCGGCGTCGTCCATGCGCCCTTCCTCGGCGAAACCTTTACCGCAGTGCGCGGCCAGGGCGCCTGGCTCAATGACGAGCGTATTCGCGTCAGCCGCGCGTCACAGCTAACTAACAGCTTGGTGGCCACCGGTTTTCCCTATCGCCGCGATAGTCGGCCGCCGCTGATCCGTCGCCTGGCCGCCGTACTCGAGTACTGTCAGGATGTGCGTCGTAACGGTGCCGCCGCCCTCGACCTGTGCAATGTGGCTTGCGGCCGCCTCGATGCCTACTACGAGAGCGTCTCTCCCTGGGACTTTGCCGCCGGCGTCCTGATCGCTCGCGAGGCTGGCGCCCGCACCGGCCATCTGTATCCATGCCCGTCGAGCATTCCCGAAGACCTCTACGGAGAAAATCTGCTGGTCAGCGCCCCGGATATCCATGGCGACTTGGTCAAGCTGTTGGTGCGCGCCGATGAAGACCGACACGAGACCGGCTAAGACGATAGCCGCTCGGCTCTGCTATAGCAGCCTGCAATAGTCGACGTAGCCAGACTCTATTGGCATCCCCCGGCGCATTGGTGAACAATGTGCCCATATTCAAATCGATCCCGTCACATATCACGTTTATTCAAGGAGCCCTACATGTTTGTTGTTATCTTTGGTCGCCCCGGCTGCCCCTTCTGCGTTCGTGCCAAGGAGCTCGCCGATAAATTGAGCGATGTCGGCGCCATCAGTGGCTTTCGCTATATCGACATCCATGAAGAAGGCATCAGCAAGGCCGATATGGAAAAGACCATCGGCAAGCCGGTCGAAACCGTACCGCAGATTTTCGTGGATCAGACCCACGTGGGTGGCTTCACCGAGTTCAACCAATACGTGAGCGACAATGCCCTGATGCCGGAAAGCGCGGAACAGTAAGAGCGCCGGAACCTTTCAGGACGAACTCGTGAACAGTACCCCGTACTCACTTCCTGGGTGCTTGATAGGTGCTTGACTGATAGATGCTTGATAAGCACCTTCGTAACAGCGAGTTCGTGAATAGCTTAGCAAGCAGGCAGCCATACGGAAGCTGGCTGCTTGACAGACAGCCGCCCAAGGGCGGCTGTCTTCATATACGGGTAAAAGGCGATAGTGCTCCGCGTTGGTTGCGTCTGGCTCGCGTTGAAAGCCTAGAGGTCTGCTGCACCTATACTCAGTGGAATACCCGAAGGCTCGACGTCAGGGAGAGAGCGTCCGATGCAACGCCAAGAATTTCTCCAACAGCTGTGGCTGGACTACATCCACCTGCACCCGGAGATCGGTGGCCTGCGGCTGTGGCCGGTGGGCAGCGAGCCCGAGTTCCTCGCCTTGCTGACTCTGAACCATGGCCCCTTTGCCGCGGCCAAGCTGCTGCCCACACTCACCCAGTTCGGCTATCGCGCGAAAGAGCGACATGCGATGGCCGATCGAGGCCTTTTGGTCTCACTCTATGCGCCCCCCGACAACGGCCCCTGGCTGGTGCTCGGTGAACTTCAGTTGGGCACCCTGACGCGTGAGCCTCGGGAGATTCTCCAGGCACTGGTCGCCCAAGCACTTCAAGAGGACACAGGCGGCGAGAACCTGCTGGCAAGAGGCCGGCCCTGGCCAATGCCTGACTGGAATATGTTCTGCCTGTTGCAGCGCGCTCATCCGCTGGCGGCCTGGCTTGCCGTGATGGGACCACGACTTCACCACGCTGGCTTCGACTGCGATCGCCTGGGCAGCGATCTCAATACGCTGGATGCACAGTTGGAACAAGCGGGCCTGGACAGTAGTAGCGATCGCCATCACGGCGTCTTCCCGGTATCGGCACTGCTCAACTACCGCTTCTATCCGAGCTGTTCACAGCGGCTCGCCTTCGCTAGCGGCGACGAGCATCGCATTACCCTGGGTGGCCTGGCGCTGATCCAATCCTGCCTGCCGGGCAAGCATGACCGCTCAGCCGAGCTGCTGCTCCCCCAGCACACCCGCTGTGAACTCGCCTGAGCTCTTCCATGCCAGCGAAATGGAGCTCGTCATGACAAGCTTCAGGATCACAGTCTCAGCCGCGGCGTAATGAAATCCAGGAAGGCACCGATGCGTGACGAAAGGGCCGTGTTGCGGTAGTGCACCGCCTGGACCTGCTCGCGTCGGTGGGGGCTAAGCATGCGATCGGCCAGCAGGCTGACCAGACGCCCATGAGTAAGATCCTCCTGAATCATGAAGCGTGACAGGCAGGCGATCCCCTCGCCGGCAAGGCATAGCTGTCGCATGACTTCACCACTGGACGTGCTCAACTGCGCTCTGATGTTGGCGCCCTCTTGAGTCAGCCCCTCTACTGGCCAGCGATTCAGACTGTTGGCATTCAGAAATCCCAACAACTGATGGTCCCGCAGCCCGGCTGGGCTGGACGGCACCCCATGGCGCTCCAGATAAGAGGGGCTGGCCACCAGCTGCAGCGGCGAGCGGCCGAGCATCCGGGCGTGAAGGGTGGAGTCCTCGAGGCTGCCGATGCGAATCGCCACGTCGGTGCGTTGCTCGAGCAGGTTGATGATATCGTCCGACGCGGACAGCTCTAGCTCGATCCCCGGATACTGCTCGCGAAAGGCCCCAATCAGGGGTACCAACTGATGAAGAACGAACGGGGTGGCCGCATCCACCCGCAGCGGGCCGCTGGGCCGCTCGCGGCTCAAGCGCGTCTGCTCCTCCGCCTGCGCCAGCACGGCAAGGCCTTCCCGCACGCGCTCGACAAAGGCGCGCCCTTCGGTGGTTAGCGTCACGCTGCGGGTGGTGCGATTGAGCAAGGGGGTGTCGAGCTGTTGCTCCAGGCGCTGGACGGCGCGCGATACCTTGGCAACCGGCACATCCGCCAGCCTTGCCGCCGCACTGAAGCCCCCGCTGTCGACCACCGCCACCAGCAGGCGAAGATCCTCGGTACGACTCTGCATGCTCTCTCCTCGCCCCCTCGTCGCCTCATTATCCCCCCTCCACACTATTACGTTTTCTGTAAAAGTGTTTTTATTTTACCCCCGTTTATCGCACAAGATAGCAGGCGCAGACTCTGCGGCGTTCACACGCCTCGAACGCTCATCAAAGGAGCTCTGCCATGCCCATCGCATTGTACGCACTTATGCTCAGTGCCTTTGCCATCGGCACCACCGAATTCGTCATCGTCGGTCTGGTGCCCACCATCGCTCAGGATCTGGGGGTTTCATTGCCCTCGGCCGGCCTGTTGGTCAGCCTCTACGCCACGGGGGTCGCCATTGGGGCACCGGTACTGACCGCCCTCACAGGAAGATGCAATCGCAAGCTGGTGCTGTTGGGGCTGATGGCCCTATTCATCGCCGGCAACCTGTTGGCCTGGCAAGCGCCCGGCTACGGCTCATTGATCACGGCCCGCATTCTCACCGGCCTGGCCCATGGAGTGTTCTTCTCCATTGGCTCGACCATCGCCACCAGCCTGGTCAGCAAAGACAAGGAAGCCAGCGCTATCGCCATCATGTTCACCGGCCTGACCGTGGCCCTGGTCACCGGTGTGCCGCTGGGCACCTGGATCGGCCAGAACTTCGGCTGGCGCGCCACCTTCCTGGTGGTCTCGGCACTCGGCGCCCTGGCCCTGATCGGCAGCGCCTTGCTGGTGCCGCACAATCTCAAGCAGTCCGTGCCTGCCACACTTGGCCAGCAGTTCAAGGTACTCACCCATCCACGCCTGCTGCTCGTCTACCTGATCACCATCCTGGGCTATGGCGGCACCTTCACCGCCTTCACCTACCTGGCGCCGATCCTTCAGGACGTCAGCGGGTTCGGTAACAACGCCGTCAGTCTGATCATGCTGGTCTACGGCGCCTCGGTGGCCGTCGGCAACATCTACGGTGGCAAGATGGCCGACCGCATGGGTCCCATCCGCGCCCTGACCCTGATCTTCACGGGCCTGATCGCCATCCTGCTGATGCTGACGGTCTCCGCCACTCACCCGGTGGCCGCGGTGCTGACCGTACTGGTCTGGGGCGCCTTCGCCTTCGGTAACGTGCCGGGCCTGCAGGTCTACGTGGTGCAACAGGCCGAGCGCTTCGTCCCCGAAGCCGTCGATGTCGCCTCCGGCCTCAACATCGCTGCCTTCAATATTGGTATCGCCCTGGGCTCGGTGGTCGGCGGCCACGTCGTCGAGGGCATGGCACTTACCGACACCGCCTGGATCGGCGCCGGCATCGTCATCCTGGCACTGGTCCTGACCCGCCTGTCCGGCACGCTGGATCGTCGCGGTCAAACGAGCATCGTGCAGGCCTGAAACGGACTTGGTTGTCTGCCCGGCGACTGCGCCGGGCAGACGTTCAACCGAATGATGTAGCTGGTCATCCGGCTTCTCCCACGCAAGTTCCTCCCCCCAAACGCCCTCAGAGTGAGCTGTTAGTGAGGATATGGCACAAGGTCTCGTCATCCTACTTAAGGCTGAGGTTATTGCTTAATCACGCGTAAGGCGAACGGATGTAAAAATGAGCTTGCGAACTAAATTCCCAAAGCGCTAAGGTGGGTGCACTGGCGTCAGATGACGCGTTTTCAAACATCCGGCATGCATTACCCGATGCCCAAAGAGGAGAGATACATGGCCAACCTGCTAGCGGTTACCGACAGCAACTACACGCAGGATGTCATCGACAGCAACACACCGGTACTGGTGAAGTTCTGGGCACCCTGGTGCGGCCCCTGCAAGATGCTCGACCCAGTCGTCGAGTCCATCGCCGAGGAGCGCGGCGATGCCCTCAAGGTCGTCACTATCAACGTCGATGATGCGCCCGATCTTGCCGCCAAGAACGGCGTGCGAGGTCTTCCGACCATCGCCCTGTTCAAGGATGGCGGCAAGGTAGAGGCACTGACCGGGGTGCAGCCGAAAGAGAGCTTCGACGAAATGATTACCCGCCACGCCTGAGCGCGACTGGCCATCGTCATGCAGCGCCCAGGCCCGTTCTCATGGGCTTGGGCGTGTTACTGCCACCTCCTCACGCCGCCGTGGTGGCCGGCTCTGGCTGCTCTTCCTCTCGCGTGTAGCGATCCTCATCCGAGAGCGACTCGCCCTGCAGGTCCAGCTCGAACTGCACGGGCTCGTGACGTGGATCGAGTTCATTCAGATAATGCTGGGTCTCCAGCACCGGCATCGCCACAAAGGGCTCCTGCTCCACTTCTTTGACGGACCCTCGGCGCATGAAGAGTCGTAGACTGATGAAGCCGGCAAGCGCCAGCGCGACTGCCCCGAGGAAGAACCACAGGCCATCGGGACCAATCAGCTGCATCACCAGCGAGGCACCGAAGGGGCCCACGATCGAGCCGACGCCATAGGCCATCATCAGCTTGCCGTTGGCCGCTACGATCTCTTCGGGCTCGAGCCAGTCATTGGTGTGCGCAAGGCTCAAGGAATAGAGCGTGTGCAGCATGGCGGTATGGAAGCTTGCCACTAACAGCAGCATCAGGTAATCGGCCCTTGCTGCCACCGAAATGAAGGCCCCGGACACCGCCATGATCGCCGCCATGGCGAGAATCACCTTGCGGCGGTCGATACGATCAGAAAGACGGCCAAGCCCCCACTGGGCGAACAGCGCCACCAGGGTGGTAATCGCCATGAACTGGGCGGTCTGACCGGTCGACAGACCGATCTCCTGGCCGTAGTAAGGCGTCATGGCAAAGAAGGCCTGCACCATGAGGCCTGCCGTGAAGGCCCCCACCAACCCTACCGGGGCGCGCCGAAACAGCTCTCGAACCTTGATCTTCTGGGGCTTTAGCTCCTGAGCCGCCTTGGGACCATGGATACGGTGGATCGACAGCGGCACCAGCGACATCGCAAACAGCATACCCGCGACCGAAAACAGCACCATGGTCGCGGGGTCGGCGATATTCAGCAGCCACTGACCACCGGCCAGCGACAGCGTCGAGCAGACCAGATACCAGCCCAGCACCTTGCCGCGATTATCGTTGCTGGACTCGCCGGACACCCAGGATTCCATCACCATCAGCAGGCCCGCCGTGG
>CETM01123954.1_pt1 | contig 11994 bp, 10 predicted proteins | sample 361451 | NCBI WGS metagenome assembly CETM01 (sample SAMEA2622690, study PRJEB7988) | marine metagenome | isolation source: saline water (ENVO:00002010), including
TACCTTGCGCGTGACGGCGAGTTGCAGGCGCTGTATCGGGCGGCCGACGTCTTCGTGTTCGCGTCGCGCACCGAGACACAGGGTCTGGTGTTGCTGGAGGCGATGGCGCTGGGCACGCCGGTGGTTTCGACCGCGGTGATGGGCACCCGAGATGTGCTTTGCGACGGTGAGGGATGCCTGGTCGCCGAGGACGACGAGGCGGGGTTCGCGGCGACGGTGAATCGACTGCTGGACGATTCCTTGCTCAGGTCGGAGCTCGCGCGGCGTGCCGTGGACTATGCCGGGCGATGGCATGAGGATGCCCAGGCCGCCGCGCTGCTCGAATGCTATCAGGCGCAGCTGGCACCTCAGAAAGAGGTGGCACAGCCGTCGGTCGGGACAACCTGACTCGCTCAATGGCGAGTACCAGTGAATGGACCAAGTATGCAGCAGTTGACTGACAACACTAGCCGCTTGCTCATCAAGGCAGTGTTTTTGTTCAGGGCAAGACGAAAGGCGCTAAAAACTGGATAATGGCGGGTTACGCCTTAGGGCCTCCCCATACACATATCCGGTGCTTCGTTCATGGAAATCAAGGTCAACTTCCTCGAAAATCTCAGACTTGAAGCCAAGTTTGACGATTTTACCGTCATCACCGATCAGCCTATTCGCTACAAGGGCGATGGGTCGGCACCGAGTCCGTTCGACTATTTCCTGGCATCCTCGGCGCTCTGTGCGGCCTATTTCGTACGGCTGTACTGTAATGCGCGCAACATCCCCACCGAGAATATTCGCCTGTCGCAGAACAACATCGTCGACCCGGAGGATCGCTACAACCAGATCTTCAAGATCCAGGTCGAGCTGCCGGAAGATCTGTCCGCCAAGGATCGCGAAGGCATCCTGCGCTCCATCGAGCGCTGCACGGTCAAGAAAGTGGTACAGACCGGTCCCGAGTTCAAGATCGAGACGGTCGAGAACCTCGACGAGGACGCCCAGGCCCTGCTGATGGCCGAGCCGGCGGAAGGGCAGAGCACCTGGATTGAAGGCAAGGACCTGCCGCTGGAGCAGACCATCGCCAACATGACCGGTATCTTCGAGAACCTTGGCATGAAGGTCGAGATCGCCTCCTGGCGCAACATCGTCCCGCATGTCTGGTCGCTGCACATTCGCGATGCGGCCTCACCGATGTGCTTCACCAACGGCAAGGGCTCCAGCAAGGAAAGTGCGCTGGCCTCGGCGCTGGGCGAGTTCATCGAACGCCTGAGCTGCAACTTCTTCTATAACGATCAGTTTTTCGGTGAAGAGATTGCCAACCGCGAGTTCGTTCACTACCCCAACGAAAAGTGGTTCCAGCCGGGGCCCAACGACGAGCTGCCCGAGGGCATTCTCGACGAGCACTGCCTGGCGATCTATAACCCGGACGATGAGCTGTGCGGCTCTAACCTGATCGATACCAACTCCGGCAAGGTGGAGCGGGGCATCGTCTCGCTGCCGTTCGTGCGTCAGTCGGACGGCGAAACGGTCTACTTCCCCTCGAATCTGATCGAGAATCTCTTCCTCAGCAACGGCATGAGTGCCGGTAACACCCTCGCCGAAGCCAAGGTGCAGTGCCTGTCCGAGATCTTCGAGCGGGCCGTGAAGCGCGAAATCATCGAGCAAGAGCTCGCGCTGCCGGACGTACCGATGGAGGTGCTGAAGAAGTACCCCGACATCCTCGAGGGGGTTGAAGCGCTGGAGGCTCAAGGCTTCCCGGTGCTGGTCAAGGATGCGTCCCTGGGCGGGCGCTTCCCGGTGGCCTGCGTCACCCTGATGAACCCCAAGACCGGCGGCGTCTTTGCTTCCTTCGGCGCGCATCCGAGCTTCGAGGTGGCCCTTGAGCGCAGCCTGACCGAGCTGATGCAGGGCCGCAGCTTCGAAGGCCTGAACGACTTCATGCCGCCGACATTCAACTCCTTGGCCGTCACCGAGCCGAACAACTTCGTCGAGCACTTCATCGATTCCTCGGGTCTCGTCTCCTGGCGCTTCTTCAGTGCGAAGTCGGACGTGGACTTCTGCGAGTGGGACTTCTCCGGCACCAACGATGAAGAGGCCGCCTGCCTGTTCGGCATGCTCGAGGAGCTGGGCAAGGAAGCCTATGTGGCCGTGTTCGAAGACCTGGGCGCGCCAGTGTGCCGCATCCTGGTGCCGGGCTATTCCGAGGTCTACCCGGTCGAAGACCTGGTGTGGGACAACACCAACAAGGCGCTGCTGTTCCGCGAGGACATCCTCAATCTTCACGCGCTGGATGACGAGCAGCTGGCCGGCTTGCTCGATCGCCTGGAAGAAACCCAGATCGATGATCATGAGGACATCATCACCCTGATCGGCATCGAGTTCGATGAGAACACCGTCTGGGGGCAGCTCACTATTCTTGAGCTTAAGCTATTGATCAACCTGGCGCTTGGCCAACTCGAAGACGCGCTTGAGCGGGTCGAGATGTTCCTGCAGTTCAACGACAACAGCGTCGAGCGCGGGCTCTTCTACCAGGCGATGAACGCGGTGCTGCAGATCGCCCTGGACGACGAGCTGGAACTCGAGGACTACTACCACAACCTTTCCCGCATGTTCGGCGAGCAGACCATGAGTGCGGTGGTCGATTCCATCAACGGCGACATGCGCTTCCACGGCCTGACTCCGACCAACATGCAGTTGGAAGGGCTCGAGAAGCACCAGCGCCTGATCGAGAGCTACAAGAAACTGCACGCGCACCGTGCGGCCTTGGCTCGCCAGCAGTAAGCCAATCGACGATGGTGCTTAGTGTTAGCGCCTGCCGTTGACGCAAGCCCCTGAAACGCCCCCGCGCCGGTCAGCTGGCGCGGGGGCGTTGTGTTTGGGCGAGGCCAGTATTTGGGAAAGGCTAGCCTCCCTCGCTGCGCGCCGAGGACAGCTCTATCAGCGGACGGGCCAGCAGCTCCGAGACGACGGCCGGCATGAACTCCCGGGGCAGGGTGATCGCGTAGAAGTTCTCGTAGACATTGGGTAGTCGCATGAAGCGGGTCAATCTTCCCTGCTCCAGTTCGTCCTTGACCACCACTTCGGGTAAGACACTCACGGCGCCGCTGTCCCTTGCCAGCAGACGGAGCATGGCCATGTCGTCTGCTTCGGCGAGAATCTCCGGCTGATACTGGTGCAGACTGCAATAGCCATCGAAGGCGCGCCGAACCTCATGATGCTCGCCCGGCAGCACCCAGCGTAGGTTGCCGTAGCCTTGGGGAAAGGGTTGGCTTGGCTCGGAGTCTGGCGGGCCAACGATCGCAAGCGGTTGGCGGGCCAGCAACTGGCTTTGCCAGGCCGCCTGAGGCGAATCGGAGGGCTGGAGTTGGGTGTTGGTCAGCACCAGGTCGAATTCGTGGCGAGCGAGGCCATTGAGCAGGTCCGTCATGCTCCGGGCGTAGAGGCTGAACTGCACCTTAGGCCCTTGCTGATCCAGCAGCGGCGCGATGAACCCTTCGATGAAGTTGCGTGACATGGTAGAGAGGGTGCCGATGCGAATGTGCTGATGCTCAGGCTCGATGCCTCGATTGATCAGCGACTCAAGTTCCTCACCCTTGGAAAAGATCACCTCGGCATAGTTGAACACCTGTCGCCCCGCCTCGGTCATTACCAGACGTCGGTTGCGCCTTTCGAACAGCGGCTTGTCCATCCTGTCTTCGAGTTTGCGTATCTGTGCCGAGAGGGCGCTCTGGGACAGGTGCAGCGCTTCGGCAACCCGGGTCAGATTGCCCTCGGCGGCCACTCGCCAGAAGTAATAGAGGTGGTGATAGTTCAGGCGGCTCATTTCGTTCTCTTTTATAGAACGTTGCGTCAATTTATATCTACTTTAATTAAAAAACGTGCCGCAGGATACTGCTCGCTCCACGAGTTTTCGGAGTTTTCCATGCACTGGAACGAGCTGTTGCTGACTACCTTGCTCTCCATCGTGCCGGTCGTACTGGCACTGGGGGCCCTGGCGAGCACTCGCCAGCCATGTGAGCACGCCTGGCGCACGGCGAAGATCGCGACCTCGTGCGGCCTGTTGCTGGCGGCGGTCCTTTTAGGCCTGGGGGTGTTCCAACTGCTGCCGGCAGTGAGCGGCGCCTGGCTGACCACGCCGCTGCATCTGGTCATGCTGCTGCTGGCCAATTTCATCGGCTTCGTGGTGATCCGCTATAGCGCCACCTACCTGCAAGGTGAACCCCGACAGAAACGCTTTATCGCGCTGGCACAGACCGTATTCGCGGCCGTCAGCGTGGCGGTGCTGAGCGACCATCTGGTGGTGTTTCTGCTCGCCTGGCTGACCATCGGTCTGTCCATGCACCAGCTCCTGATGTTCTATCCCGATCGCCCGCGCGCGGCCCTGGCCGCCCACAAGAAGTTTCTCTTTGCCCGCGGCGCCGAAATCTGCGCCCTGGGGGCCTTCCTGCTGCTGTACCTGCACCACGACAGCGCTCGCATCAGCGTGATTACCGGTGCCTATGCAGCGCCCGAGGCGGCGCTTTCCTTTGGCGAACAGGCGGCGGCCTGCTTGCTTGCCTTGGCGGCGCTGATCAAGTGCGCCCAATTGCCCCTGCATGGCTGGCTTATCCAGGTGGTCGAAGCACCCACCCCCGTATCGGCGGCGCTTCATGGCGGTGTGATCAACCTTGGCGGCTACCTGCTGTTGCTGTTCTACCCGCTGCTCAGTGCGTCGGCTCCCGCGCAGGCACTGATCCTGGTGGTGGCCGGCATCAGTAGCGTGCTGGCGGCGCTGGTCATGATGACCCGCATCAGCATCAAGGTGCGGCTTGCCTGGTCGACCAGTGCACAGATGGGGCTGATGCTGGTCGAAATTGCCCTCGGGCTGGTGGAGCTGGCGTTGCTGCATCTGATTGCACATTCCTGCTACAAGGCTTACGCCTTCTTGAGTTCCGGTGAGGCGGTACAGGAGGACCTGCAGCATCGCCAGGCACCTGCAAGCCAGCCGACGCTTTGGCAGTGGCTCTCGGCCGGCGGCATCAGCGTGGCGATGGTGGTCACGCTGGGCGTCCTGGTGCGCTCGACGACCGAATCGACCGCCTTCGACGTGTTCAGCCCCTGGGTGCTGCTGACGCTTGCCTTGACGGTCTTGCTGGCCGAGCGGCGCAACCCGAGCGCGCCCGATAACCAAGCCCGTTTTGTCGGCCTGGCCGCCTTGGTGATGCTTGGCTATTTCACCCTCAAGTCGCTGTTCGCCGTGCTGTTGCCCACTTTCGAGCACGCCACGCCCCTCTGGGCGGATCTCTGGGTCAGCCTGCTATTCGTGGTGCTGTTTGCGGGTTACTACCTGCAGCGCTATGGCCTGCACCTTGGCTGGGTGCAGAAGCTGAACCTCTACTGCTATGCCGGTTTTTATCTGGATGAGTGGGTCACCCGAAACACCCTGAAACTCTGGCCGCATGCATTGCCGGGCCGTATCCACGCCAAGCAATTGCACACCGATTCTCGCGAGGGTTCACTATGACGATTCAAGAAGACACCAAGATCGCATTGACCCAGCCATCCATGGCAGTGAGCGATTATCCGTCGCTGACGCCCGCTCATGAGCAGGCGCTGAATCAGGCCTGCGGCAGCGTCGCGCCGACCTGGCCCCTGGATCGCCAGATCGCGGTCAGCCCTTACTGGGCCATGCGTGAGGAAAGTGCGGCCAACGTCTACGCCCGGCTGTCGGCGCTGGCTAACATTCGTTCCCTGATGCCGCCAAGCCACTACCTGGGAGCCTGGCAACGCGGCGAGATCACCGATGAGCACCTGAGCCAGGCCGGCGAGCGGCTTGGTTACAAGGGCAGCTACAAGAACCTGCTGCAGGTCGTCGAGGATCTCGCACGGCTGCCGCACTGGCATAACATCAGCGACCTGGTCGATGCGCGCCGCGACCGGCAGCACAAGATGGCCTGGCGCGACGAGATCACCCACCAGATCAGCCAGTTCTGCGCCGCCTATTATCAAGAGGATGGCCCGCTCAACGCCGAACGCCTGACGGCACCCGCCGACAAGCGCTTGTATCAGCACTGGCGGGACATGACCCTCAAGGATCGCGGTATCGCCATTCTGATGGGCGAGCCGAAGCTGCGGCGTTATTTCGAGACCCTGCCCTATACCGAAGAGGGGCTATTCCAGGCCGCGGTCGCGGAACTGAACGTCGATGCCGAGCACCTCGATAGCTATGCCCAGGCGCTGTTGCTGGATATCAATGGCTGGGCGGCCTGGGTCGCCTATCAGGACTGGCAGCAGGCACTTGCCTCTGGCGAGTCGAAGCCGCGGCCGTCCGACATGCGCAGCCTGTTGGCGATTCGCCTGGCCTGGGAGCTGGTGCTGTGGCGCTACACTCTTAATGAGCGGCCCGAGCAGGCCGAGCGGCTGACGACCCTGTGGCATCGCGAGTTGGAGGAGCTACCGGAGCAGATCGAACGCCACCAGCGCGCGCAGCAGCCGCTATGGGTGTGGCAGGTGGCCAGTGAATTGGCCTACCAGCAGCCGTTGCACCGGGCGTTGAGTGACTCGATACGTCATCCAGTGCCGGCCACCCAGCCCGAGCTCCAGGCGGCGTTCTGCATCGATGTGCGCTCGGAACCCCTGCGCCGTGCGCTGGAGCAGCAGAGCCCGGCTATCCAGACCCTGGGATTTGCCGGCTTCTTCGGCTTGCCGCTGGAGCATCGCTCGTCGGGTGCTGCGCTGGCTCAGCCGCATTTGCCGGGCCTGCTGGCGCCCAAGGTCACCCTGTGTAGCGGCTCGGCGGAAAGCGGCCGTCGCCACGCCAAGCAGTTGAACTGGCATGCCCGGCTGCACGAATGGAGCAAGGCCGCCAGCGCCACCTTCACCGCCGTAGAGGCCGGGGGCCTGATGTATGCAGGCAAGCTACTGCTGCGCTCATTGAGCCCCAAAGCCAAGCGCGCGCCCATCGCCATGGATCAGCTCAGTTGGCACTGGCGGGGCAGCGACGAGGCACTGAGCCTCGATGACAAGGCTCAGCTCGCCCATACCATCCTGAACGCCATGGGACTCACCGAGCAGATCGCGCCTCGGGTGCTGCTGGTCGGCCACACCAGCCGCAGTAGCAACAATCCTCACGCGGCGGGGCTCGAGTGCGGCGCATGCGGCGGCCAGTCTGGGGAGGTCTCGGTGCGAGCCCTGGCCCGGTTGCTCAACGACCCCGCGCTGCGTGCGAAACTGGCCGACATGGGCCTTATCATTCCCGAGCAGACCCGCTTCGTGCCTGCGCTGCACCACACCATCACCGACCGGATCGAATTGCCGGAAGCCGAGGGTGGTGAAAACGCCGCACTGAGCGTTACCGAGCGGCAGTGGCTCGAGCAGGCCAGTGCCCAAGCCCGCCGCGAGCGTGCACCGCGCCTCGGCCTTTCAGCGGGGGGAGCGAATCTTGCCAAGACGCTCGATCGTCGTGGCGCCGACTGGTCACAGACCCGCCCGGAGTGGGGCCTTGCCAACAATGCCAGCTTCATTGCCGCACCACGTAAGGTGACGGCCCCCATCAACCTGGAAGGGCGCAGCTTCCTGCATGACTACGACTGGAGCACCGATCCAGACTTCGCGCGGCTCGAGCAGATCATGACCGCCCCCATGGTCGTCGCCCACTGGATCAACATGCAGTACAACAGCTCCGTGCTGGACAACCGCAAGCTAGGCAGCGGCAACAAGGTGCTGCACAACGTGGTGGGCGGGCATATCGGCGTGTTCGAAGGCAACGGTGGTGATCTTCGCATCGGCCTGCCGATGCAATCGCTGCATGATGGCGAGATCTGGCGTCATGAACCCCTGCGCTTGAGCGTTTATCTTGCGGCGCCGACTCTCGCCATCGAGGACATCATCAGCCGCCACGAGATGCTCGCGTCACTGGTGGATAACGACTGGATCAACCTCTTCGCCCTGAATGACCAGAACGGCGAGATTCTCGCCTACCGCAACCGCCGCTGGGTCGCCCCCTAGCGGCAAGAATCCCTCAAGAGACCCGTTTCAAAAGGCACGCCGCATAAGGAAAAACCCCGAGCCAGATCACCGGCTCGGGGTTTTTTGTTGAGTGGTGTTCACTGCCCTCATAGTGCGACTCAGCGCCGCTTTGCATCCACCATGGCGAATGAATAGGCTTGTGAGCCAAGGCCGCTGGGGCGATCAGGCTGAATTACACCCTAGCGTGATGCAAAAGCTACCCGCACTGGTGCCCAGGTCTACCGGTTGGTTTATTGCTTCTCCCTCTCTTGTTCCGCGTTACTTTGTCAGAGTTATTTTGCCAGAGTCACTTTGTCAGAGTTATTTTGTGAAGAGTTGCGACTGCTATGAAGAAGCAATATCCATTTTTTGTCTTGATGTCGGTGCTCGTCTCCGGCTGTACCAATGTGGCCAGCGATGTTGCCAGGCACATTGAACCAACAGCACCTTCGCTCCTGAAGGCCAGTGACCTGTTCTCCCCCGCCAGTGATTTTTTCGCCCAGGCCGGATACCAGTGCACTGCTGACGAAACCCTCCCCATTCTTAAGTGTACGAAAGAGCTTCGTGATCTCTATATCCATCAAACCACCGCCGTCGTCGAGATATTTCCAGGCGATGAGAAAGAAGCGGCGTACATGCTGGTGGCGGAGCGCTGGGACGAAGGGCTGATCCCCGGCGAATTCATCTCGGGCCATTTCAGGCATGACGATGTGGCGAATTTTTGCGGCTATCTACGCGAAAAAGGGCTGGCGGTATGCCGCACCCGTTCATAAGGGCGCGTGAGCAAAAATCACCGCAACTTAATGGATACACAAGGACACCCCTTGCAGGTGAGGTAAGGATCGATGAGAGGACGCATTACGGTTTGGAACGATGACAGAGGGTTTGGCTTTATCAACTCCGACGCGGGTGGTGACAGGCTGTTCTTTCATGTCAGCGGCATGGCGCGTGGTGCATCTCGCCCCTCAGTCGGTGATAGCGTCACCTATGAGATGAGCACGGCATCAAATGGCAAGGCGCGCGCCGTTAATGTGCGCCCCGCTGGTTTAGGCGCTGTCTCCGGCGTGCTGATGTCCAAGCGAGTGATCCTGTCAGCCGCAGCGCTCTTGCCGTTCCCAGTGTTGTGGGGCCTCGTCGAGGCGGAGAAGCTGCCGGCACACGTGTTGTGGTTTTTGGCTGGAATGAGCGCTTTAACCTTCGCTTTGTATGGCTTTGATAAATGGGCGGCAAAACGCAAGGCTCAGCGAACGGCTGAAAATAAGCTTCATTTCGTTGCCTTGTTAGGTGGCTGGCCTGGCGGATTACTGGCACAACAGGTGTTCCGGCATAAATCGAGCAAGCGGTCTTTCCAGATCACTTTCTGGATTACGGTGATACTCAACTGCTGTGTGCTTGGGGCCGTGGGGTCAACCGCTGGCGCGGTATTCATCAAGAGCTTAATTGGGGCATGATGAATAAGCCTAAGGCGCATAATGACTGATTGCGCCATGGTGAAAAGCCATGATGGTAATCGCTTATCACTCGTGAGCTCATTGCACGTGGGAATAGCAGCACTTTTGCCCGATGTTGAAACCCAGTACTCGAGGAGCACCTATGGTGAACGATGGAGACATGCAGCACTTGCGTCGTTGCATAGAGCTGGCAACTGAAGCTCTGGCGCTAGGCGACGAGCCATTCGGTTCTGTGCTCGTAGCGGCGAGTGGAGAGGTTCTCTTTGAAGATCACAACCACGTTGCTTCAGGTGATCGAACGCGGCACCCAGAGTTTGAAATTGCTCGGTGGGCGGCGGCGAATATGACGTTGGAAGCCAGATCAGAAGCCACTGTCTATACATCGGGTGAGCATTGCCCCATGTGTGCTGCAGCACATGGCTGGGTCGGGCTGGGCCGTATCGTGTATGTGAGTTCATCGGAGCAATTGACGGCATGGCTCAGCGATCTGGGAGTATCAGCACCACCGGTGCGGGCTTTACCAATCCGTGATGTCGTTCCCAACATTGAAGTGGATGGCCCAGTCCCAAGTCTTGCCGAGCAGGTGCATGACCTACATCGTCGTTTCCACAGTTCGCCATGAAATGGCCAAGGCGGTAATAGCAAGCCGCATGGGTGTCTGGCACTGACTACCCACCGCTTCGCCCAGCATGGTGCAACGGGAGCATACTGAAGGAAGTCATTAATGATCGTTCCGTTGTTTCTTGATACAGATGATGGCCAGCATTTCTCAATGGATGCGCGTCAAGCCATCAAAGACGTATGTGCCTCGGCCGAGGCAGACATACGCGTTCACCTCGGCGCGTTGCGCGAGGATATTGAGTTGGCGTGCCAAACTGGTGAATTCGTGATCCCGGAAACGGGCGAGGTGGGTGGAGCAATGACGCCAAGCCGCGTCGGCTGGACTGTCGATCCCAATATGCCGGGAGGCGTGGCGGGCGTGGCGCGCAGACATTTACGGTTGACGTTATTTCACGAGCTTCACCACCTGGTAAGAGGGTGGGTGATGTTTGGAGGCGAGCCGCGTACTTCTTTCATGGAAGGGGTCGTCAGTGAAGGGCTGGCAACGGTTTTTGAGCGTGATGCCGGTGGCCGAGAACCGCCTTGGGGGCAATACCCGGACAATGTCGAGGAATGGGTTTCTGAGTTACGGGAACTGCCTGTGACGGCACCTTACAATCAATGGATGTTTCAGCATCCGGATGGGCGGCGCTGGATTGGGTATCGTGCGGGCACCTACATTGCAGACCGAGCGATCCTGGCGTCTGGGCGATCTGCCGCAGAGCTGGCTAGGGTCCCAAGTGATGAGATACTCCAGATGTCTGGTATCGACTGATATTGGGTGTGCTGGGAGTCCTACCATGCCATCCATGCGGTAAGTGAAGCCCGAGTTTGCTGCGATGTTCTGGAGTATGACGCCGTGCGTCGGCTAGGTTGTTGACTTGCCGACACCGAAAAGGGCCTTAGGTTTATGGAAGCCATTTTGCGGCCTGCAGAGATAGGCGATTACAACGCTATTGCCTCATGGGTAGGTGATGCTGACGCTTGTGCCCGGTGGGCTGGCCCAGCCGTGCCATTTCCTTTTTTAGCCGAAGAGCTGCCTGAAATACTGTCTGTCACAGGGGGCAAAAGTTATTGCTTGGCAGGCAGTGATGGAGAGTGTATTGGCTTTGGTCAGTTCTGGACTGTCACGCAGGGGGCGGTGCATATAGGCAGAATCATTATCTCCCCTCGCGTGCGCGGGAGTGGGGCAGGCCGATTGCTGTGTGAAAAGCTCATCGATAGAGCCTTGCGGTCAACCGACTCATCCGTTGTCACTCTGCGGGTCTATCGGACCAATAGCGCCGCGCTCTCATTATATTCGGGTCTTGGCTTTACGGTTGTTGAAATGGAGTCTACGAGTGAACTGCTTTTCATGAAGGCAGAGGCCAGCAGCCTGCGTGAGAGAGGAATATGAGATAGGCGCGTAGGATGCGCCGCATGTTGATATCAGGGATGACCGAATGAACCCCATATTTCGGCGGGCAAAAGACAAGGGCTATGTTGAACGACTGACGCGTACCAATATGGCGCCTTACTATGAGAAAGCAGGCCTTGTCTGGGATCGCGCGCTGTTTGAGAAAAACTGGCAAGAATTCGAGAGTTACGAAGTGGCCATAAATGGTGGTGTGGCAGGTGTCTTAAGGCTCAGTCATGATGATGTCGCCTACTATATTCGCGACCTTCAAATAGAGCCGAGTTGGCAGCATCAGGGCCTGGGGTCGCAGGCCATCAATTTCGCCATTGAGGTTGCCCGTAACGCAGGTGCTCAACGCCTACGGCTCCGCGTGTTTTGCGAAAATCCTGCTGTAGCGCTGTACGAGCGAATGGGGTTCCAAGTTTGCAAAACGGCAGAAGGCACCTTCTACATGGAGCGGGAGTTGGCCTGAAAAGCCGGTTCTGGGTAGGCCCGCTCACTGACCCTGCCACTTTGCAACTGTCATGACGAGTGAATACGCTTGTAGATGTCGGGTCCCGTGTGATTGACCACCCGCTTGGTAAATAA
>CETM01196228.1_pt1 | contig 11989 bp, 10 predicted proteins | sample 361451 | NCBI WGS metagenome assembly CETM01 (sample SAMEA2622690, study PRJEB7988) | marine metagenome | isolation source: saline water (ENVO:00002010), including
ATAAAATTAACTAAATCGGCAAAAAAGGGTTTATCAGAATGTACAGAGTAAAAACCTTCTGCTCGTTCCTTGGTTAATAAAATTTTCTTTTGCGCTATAATATTCATCCCAGAATCTTCAAAGCAGGATATTATTTTCCCGGTAATATTTCGCTTGGTAGCATCAGGCTTTATTATTGAGAGAGTTCTTTCTATAGACATTTTTACCTCATAAAATTTTTTTCAATCCATTTACCATTATCATCCGATTTATAAAAGACTATATCCTCGAAATTCTTATTAATATCAAGATAATAGTTTTTATATTTTTCGTTCAATATTTCATCATTAACATCAATAATAATGATTACTCTTTCAAAATGCTGGATATTATCAGGTAAATACCCATCAATAGAAAAAAGTAGTTCTGCTTTAAATGGGTTTTCATTTTTCGTAGATAGATAAACAGGGATATCTATATCATCATATAATTGGTCATCTTCTGAAATATGAGGCAAAAAAGAATTCTGTTTATAGGTCCATAATTGCTCATTTATTGATAAGCATTTTTCTTTATCTCTGAATAGCAAGAGTGACTTATTTCCCTTTTCAAGGGATTTTTCCAATAGAGCAAATAATGTTTTTTCAACCTGTAATGGGGCTGTACTGTAAAAAATAATTTGTGTCACTTATTTCTCATAGAACTTTTTTACAAAAGTATCTAATAAATGTACCCCGAATCCGGTTGCCCAACTTGTATTTGTAGATGTTTTTGGCATTCCAGTGGCAGTACCTGCAATATCAAGATGTGCCCAAGGAACTTTATTAACAAATCTTTGTAGGAATTGTGCCGCCGTAATTGAACCAGCTCCGCCCAATCCTATATTTTTCATATCAGCAAATTTTGAATTTATCATGTTGTCGTATGATTTATTCAGTGGGAATCGCCAAACTAGGTCACCACTGTCTTCTCCAGCTTCAATTAATTTTTCAGATAAATTATCGTTATTTGAAAACAAACCAGCAATTAAACTACCTAATGAAATGACCATTGCACCAGTCAAAGTTGCTAAATCAATCATAAGTTCAGGCTTAAACCTCTTTTGTGCATACCACAGTGCATCTGCAAGGACTAACCTCCCCTCAGCATCAGTATTTTGTATTTCTATTGTTTGACCAGACATTGATTTAATAATATCGCCAGGTTTTTGAGCTTTACCATCAGGCATATTCTCTACTAAACCTACAATACCAATTGCATTAACTTTGGCTTTTCTTTTAGCAAGTGACAACATAGTGCCAACAACTGCAGCAGAACCACCCATATCAGCAATCATCTCTTCCATTTTATTGCTTGGCTTAATAGATATTCCTCCAGAATCAAAGCAAACGCCTTTTCCAACAAAACATATAGGTTTAGATTTCTTAGCTTTATTTCCATTCCATTGCATTATGACTAATTGACTTTCCCTTTGACTCCCTTGACCAACACCAACAAGTGAGTGCATTTTTAATGCCCTCATCTTCGTTTCACCAAGTACTTCAACCTTTAACCCATACTGTCTTAATTTTTGAATTCTGTTCGCATATGCCTTAGGGTGCAAAACATTGCTTGGCTCATTTACAAGATCTCTAGCATAAAATATGCCCTCTGCAATTGATTCAAATCTATTAAATTTTCTATTATGTTTTGTAGAGCTATCTGAAACAATTTCAATTGATGAGAGCGAATGTTTCGTTACATTTTTTGTCTTATATTTATTAAAACTATATGATCCTAAAATTGATCCAAAACCAAGCCTCATTATATTTTCGTCACTAACTTCTTTGTCGATAATTACTGAGACTTTGGTTTTTAATTTATTTAAATCAGTAATTTTTCCACCAATTTTTTCATAATCTGATGGATTTAAATCTTTAACTTTATTTCCTAAACCACATATAAAAACAGATTTTAAACTTTTGTCATTTATACTATTAATTTCAAAGATCTCATTATACTTAAAACTATACCCTTTATTTTCTATGGATTTTGTTATCTCTTTAACATAATTATTTTTGAGTCCGATATTTTTAAGTGCGCTTTTTTTTGATAAAACAAGAAAAATAATTTCTGACATTTTGTTTAATTTTGATACAAATTTTACTTTCATTAATTTCTCCAAAGTAACAACTAACCTAATTATAACTTTTTATGATAAGTAGTGTATAATCTAAGAGCAATGGCAAGTATAGATAAATATATAATTAAAAAACTTTTTATTTCATTGTTAATAGTCTGCATAGCAATGCTATCTCTTTCTTGGTTGACACAAGTTTTACGAATGCTTGACGAAGCGATTTTAAGGGGAGCAAGCATCCCTATATTTTTAAGTTTAACAATATCAGTTTTACCAAACATATTATCTCAAATCTTACCTCTAGGACTCTTTATTTCAACAGTATTTGTATTAAATACTATGGGTAAAGATAATGAGTCGATAATTATACTCTCGTCAGGTATAAGTAATTTTAGAACTTTAAGGCCATTTGTAATATTTGCGTCAGTAATATCAATTTTGCTTGTAATATTATCTTTATATGTATCTCCCGCTGGCATGAGGTATTCAAAGTTAAAAATGCATGAACTTAAGAACGATATCTCTAGTACAATTTTGAGGGATGGACTATTTTCTATGCCTGCAAAAGGTTTAACAGTTTATGCCAAAAATAAAGAGAGAGATAATTCAATTACAGGAGTTTTAGTTCATGACAACAGAGATCCTGAAAACTCAATTACATATACTGCAAAAAAAGGTTTGTTTTTTAATGAAAATAATGAGTCAAAATTAATTCTCATTGATGGTACAATACAGCATAAGAATTCCTTTAAACCCTCTGGGGGCATTACAACAGTTAAATTTGAAAGAAATGAATATTCTTTTTCTGAATTTCTTCCTGAAAGCGAAAAATTCAACCTGGACTCAAGCCAGAGGTATTTAGGAGAATTACTATTCCCAGAAGAAAAGAGTCCATATGTGTTGAAAAGAATTAATAATTTCCAGGCAGTTGGGCATCATAAATTAGCACAACTTCTTCATCCAATTACCTTATGCCTTTTTGCATTTTGTTTTTTAATAAATAAGATTCAATCCAGAAAAAAAACAACACTAATAAATATTACCGCTATTTCAATTGGCTTTGCATTTCAAATAGTTGATTTTTTCTTATTAGGTTTTGCTCAATCAGGTATTAGCGGCATTATTGCTTTATATGTATTGCCTTTTTTATGTCTTTTTTTTGTTTTAGCTTTTTATAAAGAAAATTTTGAATTTTTAAATAAGGCTTAAATTATGAAACTAACAAAAACGTTAGCTAGATATTTTTACAAAAAATATATAACTACTTTGTTCTTCTCACTAATTATTTCAATGGTGTTTGTTTTTATTGTTGATACAGCAGAATTATCAAGAAGAATTTCTAAGACTGGAGATGGTGATTTAATAATGGCCATAAAACTTGCTTTCTTGAAATTACCGGAAATGGTATTTGAAATTTTTCCATTTATTATTTTATTTGGATCATTGGTTACATTTTATAATTTGACCAAAAATTCAGAATTAGTCATTTTTCGATCAAGTGGTATCTCTATTTGGAAAATACTTACCCCCCCTATTTTAGTTGTGGCCGTTATTGGTTTTTTTTTAATTCTAGCTTTACAGCCTTTTATTGCCTTCACAACATCAAAATATAAAGAGCTAGAGGCAAGATTTATAAGGGGGCAATCAAGTTTAATAACTCTATCCGAAAATGGGTTATGGCTCAAAGAAGAAAATCTAGAAGATAAATCATATTATATTATTCATTCACTTGGAATGGATAAAAAAAATGGCAATATTGAAAATGTTATATTCTTTAATTATCAAGAAAATGGAAATTTACTTCGAAGAATTGACGCTAATAATGCTCAATTATCAAATAAAAATTGGTTATTATCTAAAGTGTGGATAAAGCAGTCAGAACAGACAGTCTTTCATGAAGATTACCTTATTAGTACAGAACTCACAATCGATCAAATACAAGAAAACTTTTCTCCACCTGAAACCATATCTTTTTGGGCTTTACCAAACTTTATTGCTATTGCTGAAGAAGCTGGATTTGCATCTCAAAGACATAAAACCAGGTTTTTTAATTTAATAGTTTTTCCATTTTTCTTAATTGCAATGGTTTTAGCATCTGCACCTTTTTCAATTAATTACATCAGAACTAACAATACAAACATTTTAGTTTTTGGGGGAATTATTACTGGTTTAACTGTTTATACTTTGTCCAGTGTATCACTTGCTTTCGGATCCTCTGGAGCAATAAACCCTTTTCTATCAGCAATAATAACTCCTATAATTACAATAATAGGTTCAATAACCATTTTGCTTTATACGGAAGAAAGCTAATTATGAGTAAAGTATTTTTTGTCATTTTTTTTAGTGTATTAATTTTATTACAAAGCAATGATCTTAGAGCAAATACAATTAGCGAAAACATTCTTGAGGCTGATAAGATCGAATACATTAATGAAAGCGGAAAAATTTTAGCGACAGGTTCTGTTTTAATTATTAGAGATGGCTATAGACTTGAAGCAAATAAAGTTTCACTAGATCCCTCTAAAAATATTATTGAAGCCGAAGGTAATATCAGAATAAATGAAGGAAATGGCGGTCAAATAACAGCTTCAAAAATTAAAATTTCTTCAAACCTTAATGATGGCATTATTGAATTACCAAGAATAGTAACAAAAGATGGAACAATACTAACATCAGATTATGCAATAAGAAATAGTGGTAAAGCAACTATTTTGAGAAAAGGGTTATTTAGCCCATGTAAAAAATGTGAATCAAATAACAAGAGAGTCTCTTGGCAAGTTCGGGCTGATAGAATTATACATGATGAAATTAACGGAAATATTATTTATGAAGGAGCAAGATTTGAGCTCTTTGGTATACCTATATTTTATATTCCAATTGCGGGACATCCAAGCCCCGATATAAAACGAAGGTCTGGATTTCTAGCGCCTTCACTAGTTAGCTCAGGTGATTTAGGAATTGTTTTAAAAACACCATATTTTTTTAATCTTAGGCAAGATTATGATTTAACAATTACTCCTTGGATTGTAACAAAAGGAGCTTTTATTTTTGAGAATGAATGGAGGCAAAAGTTTAATAATGGTGAAATTAATTTTTATGGAATTCTAGCCTCTTTAAGTGATAAATTTAAAGCAAGAACAGTAAATATAAATAGTGATTGGCAATCAGTAATAAATTCTCCTTTTAATTCTTCTTCAGAGTTAGAAAATGCAGGAAAGAAATTAGTTTTCCAATATGATGACAATAATCACTCCATTTCAAATGTTGAGGTTGCACCATTAGATGATCCTCGGCCATCATCTATATCTGATGCAATTGGCTATGACTACAGAGGATCATTTACAGCAAAAGGTAGTTTTGACCTTAATAATTGGCTTATAGATTTTGATGGTACTTTTGTTTCTGATGATACATTTTTAAGAAGATTTGATCTAAATGATAATACTGACTTAATGTCTTATGTATCAATAGCGAAAAATTGGGATAATTTTTCTTTAAAAATCCAATCTAAACATTTTACACTTCTTTTACCTGAAAAAGAGGGATCAGAACCTATAATTCTCCCAACAGTACAACTTAATTGGGAGCCTTCTTTTAAATTTTTAGGTGGAAATTTTAGTGTTAATTTAAACTCTGTTAATATAGTACGTAAAACTGATGGAAATACTCAAAGAGTATCTATTAAAAGCTCTTGGAAAAGAAATACAATAACTAAAGCCGGTCACTTAATTAATATGGGGATATTTTTACGAGGCGATTTATATCGGTCAACAAAAAGATATATACCAAATAATTCCTCAAGACTTCTACCGTCAAATCGTTTTGGTGAGGATCTAAATATAGCCAGAATTCTACCTAACTACTTTTTTGAATGGAAATTTCCAGTGGTGTCTCCTAATGGACACACAATAATAGAGCCTATTGTAAACCTAACAATTGCACCGAGTGATAAAGAGTATTTAAAAATACCAAATGACGACTCAATCGCCTTTGAGCTCAATTCAGCAAATATATTTTTTAATGACAGAATTCAAGGTTTTGATAGATGGGAATATGGCAATAGAATAAACTACGGAATACAAATTTCACACTTTTGGGGAGATAGAGTTATAAAGGCACTTTTAGCTCAAAGCTATAGATTTTCAGATTTAAATTTATCATATAATGGAAGTGGATTACGGAAACATTTTTCAGATTTAATTTTTGATTTATTCTATCAGCCAAATAAAAATCTCACCATTACCTATAGAGGTAGAATTAATGAGGATGATCTTAACTTAAAAAGATCAGAGTTTGATATTCAAGGTAATTTTGAAAATTGGGGATTTAGATTAGGACATGCACACCTTGATGATGAAGAATTCATAAATTTAAAAGAACAAAAAGAACTTAGATTTGCAAATTTTATCAATATAAATGAGAATTGGCTTCTTCAAGGAGCCATTAGATATGATGTTGAAACCAAAAAATCATTAAGAAACAGACTTTCTGTTGTTTACATTGACGATTGCATATCTTTTGAATTAGGATTTAGAAGAAAATTTGCTGAATATCGTGATTTAAAACCCACGAATTCATTCATGGTAAAATTAAAAGTATATACTTTTGGTGGTGGAAATATTAATAGTTCAAAGAGGTTAGATAGATTATGGGAAAGAGTCGAATAATATGAATAAATTTTTCAAAAATTTAATAATCGTTAAAATTATGGTGATGAATTTATTTTGTTTCCCTTTCCTTTTGTTTTCTCAAGACATACAAGCAATATCAGCAATAGTTAATGATGAAGTCATCTCAAGATATGATGTTCAGCAGAGAGTCCAACTTATTGTTTCAACTTCAGGAATAAAACCTACACAAGAAAATATATCTCGGCTAGAAGCTCAAGCTTTAAGATCTTTAGTTAATGAGAAAATTCAATTGCAAGAAGCCGAAAAATTAGATGTTCCCTCTTCGGAACAAGAAGTAGGTCTAATGCTTGAAAGAATAGCCAGTGGCAGTCAGATGTCGGGAGAGGAAATACTTGAATTAATCAATTCTCAAGGGGTAAGGCCAGATACCTTATTAAACCAAATTAAGGCAGAATTATTATGGAATAAAATTGTTAGAGGAAGGTATGGGTCTTATGTGAATGTTAATGATGATGAGGTATCTATTGTATATGATAGAACGATAGAAAGCATTGGAAGGGACCAATTCGAGATATCAGAGATATTCCTTGGATACGAAGACTCCAAAGAGGAGGATGAAGCCAATATGCTTGCAAATAGATTAGTTGAACAATTGAGGGCTGGGGCTTCTTTTTCTGCAGTTGCCCAGCAATTTAGCGAGTCCTCAACATCAGGACAAGGTGGTTACATTGGATGGGTTACTGAAGGTCAATTGGATAATAAAATCATAGATGCACTAAAAAAATTAGATAAAAATGGGATATCAAATCCTGTAAACTCAACAAGTGGTTATTACATTATTCGTCTCAATGATATTACCAAAGCAGGAGGAAAAAACCCTTTGAGAAATCAATATGATTTAGTTTCTATAATATTCAGTAAAGAAAATATCCAAGATGCTAATAATTTTGCAAAAGAATTTGTCTCTTGCAAAAGAATTGAAGGATTAACAGAGAAGTATGACGAAAAAGAAGTAAATTATATTGGACAAAGAACATTAGGCGAGCTTCCAAAAGATTTACATCAGGAGCTTTTAAATAAAGATGCGGGTGAGACGCTTAACATCAGGGAAATTGGAGATAATCTTAATCTAATATTAATATGCGATAGAAAAGACGATATCGGTTTACAGGTTTCTCGGGAGTCGATTGAAGATAATATTTATTCTCAAAAAATTGGCATGATGTCTAGACGCTATTTAAGAGATTTGAGAAGAGACGCAGTAATTGAGTACAGATAATGTCCCTAAACAAAAAACCACCCATAGCAATATCAATGGGCGAACCTGGTGGAATTAATATTGAAATTATTTCACAGTGCGTCAAAAAAGATTTACCTGATTTTTTCTTAATTTCTGACCCAAAGTGGGTAGAAAAATGTCTACAAGAACTTAATTTAAGAATTAAAGTAAATGTCTTAGAGAATATAGAGTGTTGTAAAAAGGGATATCTTAATGTTTTTCCAATAAAATGTAAGGTAAAATTTGGCTTTAAAAAATCTTATGAAAAAAATAATCCTGCTATTATTGAGTCATTAGATTTAGCAATAAAATTAGCTAAACAAAAAAAAGTATCTGGGATTGTCACTCTTCCAATTTTGAAGAAAACTCTTATAATCAATGGGATTCATTATCCTGGTCATACTGAATATTTAGGTAAAAAATCAAATAAAAAACCTTTGATGATAATGTTAAATAAAACTCTAAAAGTTGCAACTTTAACAACCCATGTGCCTATCTCTCAAGTTCCAAATAAGATCACAAAAAGTAATCTTGAAAAAACTATCATGGTTTACATTAAATCTTTAAATAGAGATTTTGGTCTAAATGATCCAATATTAGTTATTAGCGCTTTAAATCCTCATAATGGTGAAGATGGAAAAATTGGAAATGAGGAAATTAAAATAATTAAACCAATAATTAATAAATTAAAAAAACAAGGTAATAATATTTACGGACCAAAGTCAGCTGATACAATGTTTCATAAAGATGCCCTTAGAAATGTTGATGCTAATTTATGTATGTTTCACGATCAAGCATTGATACCTGTTAAATCTTTTGATTTTTATGGATCAATAAATTATACAGCAGGTCTTTCATTTGTAAGGACTTCCCCTGATCATGGAACAGCATTTGATATTGCTGGCGAAAATAAGGCTAATAGCTCAAGTTTGATAAATGCAATTAATTATGTGCGTATGATTTATAATCAAAGACTTAAATATGACAAAAAATTATGAAAGTTCGTTAAAGGAAATCATAAAAGAAAATAATCTAAAGCCTAAAAAAAAATTAGGCCAAAATTTTCTACATGATAAAAACATAATTTCCTCAATAATTAACAAAGCTAAAGTGAATAATGAAAATATATTAGAAATTGGACCAGGACCAGGAATCCTGACTGAATATATTCTTAAAAATAGAGTAAATTCTCTTTTTGCAATAGAAAAAGACCAAGCTTTTGAGAGTAATTTAGGCAAAATTAAAGGACATTATCAGGAAACATTTAAGTACTTAATTCATGATGTTATCGATTTTGATTTTAATCAATTGACTTACAATTCTTTCAAAATAATTTCAAATTTACCATACAATATTTCTGTTCCTTTTATTTTAAAAATGGTTAAAAACCAGAATATTATACCTTGGAAAGAAATGATCTTAATGGTTCAGAAAGAGGTTGCTGAAAGAATTATGGCAAGGATAGGAACCAAAAGTTATGGAAGATTATCAATAATGGTTAATTTAAAAAACAAAGTAACCAAGATTTTGGATGTAAAACCGTCTTCATTCATACCAAGGCCTAAAGTTGACTCAACAGTTATAAAAATTGTCCCAAAATCGAGATTAACAAATGTGGATGATAAAGTTTTTGAAAAAATCGTTAAGATTAGTTTTAGTCAAAGAAGAAAAAAAATAAAAAATAATCTAGATCAATTAAATATCAATACTGCTTTATTGCTTAAATTATCAAACATAAATCCAAATTTAAGAGCTGAAAATATTGATATCGACGGGTTTTGCAGGATTTCGACTAACTACAAAAATTTGTCTAAAGTGAACCACGAAGATCTTTAACAATTTTTTGTGTCTTTATTTGTCTATGGTTTTTTAGTCTTTCTGCGCTAAGGATATTTATAATTTTCTGAATAGTATTATCAAATTCATCGTTTATAAGAATATAATCATATTCAGGATAATGGCTCATTTCATCAGAGGCCTTTGACATTCTCTTTTTAATTATTTCATTGTCATCTTGCTTTCTTTTCTTAAGCCTTCTCTCTAATTCCTCGATAGATGGCGGCAAAACAAAAACTTTTACGAGATCATCTTGAGAATTACTCATAAGTTGTTGTGTTCCTTGCCAGTCAATATCAAAAAGTATATCTCTGCCCATAGCTAATATCTTTTCAACAGGCTTTCTAGGTGTACCATAATAGTAATCAAAAACTTGTGCATATTCTAAAAATTCGTCTTTTTCCCGCATAAGCTCGAAATCATCATTATCTACAAAAAAATAATCTTCACCATCAATTTCTCCGGGCCTTGGTGGTCTTGTTGTATATGATATTGATAAAAACAATTCATTATCTAGCTCAAGAAGTTTCCTTGATAAAGATGTTTTTCCTGCACCGGATGGAGATGATAAAACAAACATTAGACCTTTTCTTGTTATTTCATTATTGTTTGTATTCATTTATTTTCATCAAATTTTGAAAAAACTACAGATGCATTAGTTCCGCCAAATCCAAATGAATTCGATAAAACGACATCAACTTTCTTTTCTTTACTGTTATGTGGCACAAGATCAAGTTTAGTGTCTATTGATAAATCATCAAGATTAATCGTTGCAGGTATTAGATTATTTTTGATAGCCAAAATACTAAAGATTGCTTCAACTGCCCCTGCTGCACCTAGTAAATGTCCAATGGAAGATTTTGTTGATGACATAGAGATGTTATTTATATTATTTTCAAAGGCTTTTTCAACAGCTTTTAACTCTATTTCATCACCTTTTGGTGTTGAAGTACCATGAGCATTAATATATGAAAAATCATCAATAGCATGATCTGAGTCTTCTATAGCCATTAACATTGATCTATATGCTCCGTCTCCATCATCTGAAGGAGAAGTGATATGATGCGCATCTCCAGAAACACCATATCCACTGAATTCGGCATAAATTTTAGCATTCCGTGACAGTGCGTGCTCTAAATCCTCCAGCACTAGAAAACCGGCACCTTCGCCCATTACAAATCCATCGCGTAATTTATCATAAGGTCTAGAAGCTCTAGTCGGTTCATCATTAAAATTTGAACTCAAAGCTTTGCAAGCTGCAAATCCTGCTATCCCTACTGGACAAATTGCAGATTCTGCACCACCAACTATCATAACATCAGCTTTATTTCTTTTTATCATCTCAGCCCCTTCACAAATTGAATGTGTTCCAGATGAACATGCAGTTACTGAAGCTAGATTAGGACCTTTAAAATTATTCCTTATGGATATTTGGCCTGCAACTAAATTTATTAATGCACCCGGAATAAAAAAGGGACTAACTCTTTTTGGCCCCTTCTCAGCTAATGTTAATGACGCTTTTTCAATACTTGGTAGTCCTCCGACGCCAGAACCAACACCAACACCAATTCTGTCAGGATTATAATTAGAGTTTACAATAAAAGAATCCTTTATTGCCATTTCAGCGGCTGCAACACCAAAAACAATAAAATCGTCTACCTTTCTTAAATCTTTTGATAAAAACCAATCGCTTGGATCAAATGAGTCATCATCACTATTAATTGGTACTTCACACGAGATCTTTGTTTGAAAATCATTGGTATCAAACTTAGTTATTAAATTAGCACCAGATTTATTTGCAATTAGATTCTTCCAGGTAGAATCTAGGTCCCCACCTAAAGGTGTTACAGCCCCCATTCCTGAAACTACAACTCTTCGCAATTTACAAGATCCTTTAATTAAAAAAGATTATTATGTGTTAGAATTTATAAAATTTACTGCATCACCAACTGTTTGAATGCTTTCAGCAGCATCATCGGGTATCTCTATCCCAAACTCTTCCTCAAAAGCCATTACTAGCTCAACAGTATCAAGACTATCTGCACCTAAATCATCGATAAAGCTAGCTGTGTCAGTTACTTTTTCTTTTTCAACACCTAAATGCTCAACAACTATAGCTTGAACTTTTTCTAATGTATCACTCAT
>CETM01015695.1_pt1 | contig 11974 bp, 20 predicted proteins | sample 361451 | NCBI WGS metagenome assembly CETM01 (sample SAMEA2622690, study PRJEB7988) | marine metagenome | isolation source: saline water (ENVO:00002010), including
TCGGCTGGGGGGAATCCTAAGCTTAAGCGCATAAAGAACCGGTCTAGCTGTGACTCTGGCAATGGAAAGGTGCCGGATTGATGCTGTGGGTTTTGCGTTGCAACTACAAAAAATGGAGTAGGGAGCGTATATCGTTCAGAGTCGATGCTAACACAGCCTTCTTCCATGGCCTCAAGCAAGGCACTCTGTGTTTTAGGACCCGCGCGGTTTATTTCGTCGGCGAGTACTACTTGGCTAAATACCGGACCTTTATGAAATGAGAAGCGCTGCTCTTGAGTGTTAAAAATGCTCGCACCCAGAATATCTGCTGGCAACAAATCACTGGTAAATTGAATACGTTGATAACTCATCCCCAGGGCTTGTGCCAAACCATGCGACAGGGTTGTTTTACCCATACCTGGAAGATCTTCTAATAATAAATGGCCGCGCGCTAACATTGCACACAGAGCTAACTTTATTTGCTGTTCTTTGCCATAAATAACATCAGCTAGGCCTAAGGTCAGCTGTTTTAATTGTTCTTGCATAAGGGGGCTTATTAATTTAGTTCTAAACGCTTCATAACCATATCAACCTTATTCGCGTTGAATGGTTTGCTAATGTATTCTTGCGCACCGAATTCCCAGCTATGTTCTACGTTTTCCTGGGAGTTATGATCAGCGCAAAGGATAATTCGACTGTGGGGATGTAAATCTTTTAGGTAACTGACGACGTCGCAACCATCAGTGTCTGGGAGCGCTATATCCACAAATATCACCTCTGGCTCCAGTTGTGATAACAGCGGTTTGGCCTCTGCGACATCTGTAGCAACCGCGACTTGGTCGTAACCCAGCTCGGTGAGGATGGTGGTCAAAGAACTTCGCATGGACTGATCATCATCAATGATCAGAATCGGCTCCAAAGGGCGAACAAACTCCATAATACGTCTTTTTATTCGTGGTTTGGTTACTAATACTATGCGATAAGCGCATATTGCTCAATACAACCATAGACTAAAGCGCAGTAACTAACTAGGAAATTGTATAAATTGGTAAATGAACAACACTTATCACAACATACTAAAAGCCGTAATCACTCTAAAATGTCCGATACCGTCTAGTATTGGACTTTTAATATTGGTTTTCAAGGTGGTTATATGGATATTATTAAAACCTCCTATAAATTAGATTATGTTAAATGACCTCAAAATGACGACTCACAGCACCATTCTATAGTTCAGCCAAAATGCTCCCCCTAAGCCTTGTTTTCATAACTTTTCTATTTTGGGTATTTTTGGCGAAAATTTTTTTAAATTTTTTTAAATTTTTTTTCTTGTCGCCCTGTTTTGTGCCGATAAGTACCGGACTTTTTTCGTAAGTATGACTGGTTCGGATAAATCGACACATTAAAGGAGTGAAAATGATCGATTTTAAACGACTACTGCGCAATGCAGGTTTTATTACCGACCAGGGCTTAATTGACCGTAAAGGCGCGATGGCCGCTTTGGGTGTCAGTGAAAGCACGTTAGATAGATGGATGCGTACGAACAAGCCTACACCAAGCGCGACAACGTTGCTTGAGTCCATGGCCGCTGGCGGTATTCCCCAGCAAGGCGATTGGGTTGGTTTTATGATTGGCCGTGATGGCCGCTTGCATACCCCGCACGGTGCGAGCTATTCTCCCCAGGAACTTGAGCGCGTGTGGTTGTTGATGCAAAGTAATCGCTTCAAAGACCGAACGATTATCAACTTACGACGTGAAATATCTCAACTTCATAACCTGGTGCATACCCGTGATAAGCTGCGTGAAATGGGCACAGAGCTTGTTAACATGGCTGATAACTGGGAGTTTTTAAACGAGCTGGCCGAGGTTGTAACCGACGATACGGGTACGTAATTTATTACGTAATTTTAGCCTTGGTTCGTAATCTGCGAGCCAATTATTACGAACCAAGGCTCATTGTTCGTACGAACAAAAAAAGGGCCTGCATACGCAAGGCCCAATCCTTTAGGAGAATTTAACGATAGCAAAGCGCCCTTTACACTGGCTTAACTGCCTTTGCTTTGCGGATATTACCAATTACCGATGGCACGACATTCTTAAGTGACGAAATCCCCCACACACCGCCATTAATGGCTATCCAGGTTTGCACTAGCCACGGTGGGACATTCTCTAGATTCGCGAATATCTCTTTACCATGAGCCGGACTGATGACGGTGATCACAATTGGCGCCGTGAACATGGCGTACGAAAAGTAACGCAGCCCTTTGTCCTTATCCTGCAAATTAGCCATTTCCCATTCATGGTTGTAGTCCTTTTCGCTTTGGGCCAATCGCGCCTGGTTCTGGATGACGGCGAGGTTGCGTTCATGCTCGGCTTGCTTCTCGGCAGCGCGGTTCTTGAGCCACTGTTTAACGGGGGCAAAGATGCCCCCTAACCATTCCCAAGTCACTTTGGATCCCTTAGCGCTTGAATGTCGTCGCGCAGTTGCTGCATTCCTTGCTTTATCCAGGCAATATCCGTTTTATTGATGGCCGTGCATACCAAGACGGTGATCACGTTACTAACTAGGAGCAAGTCGAACTTGTCCATACCCTACCCCTTAAGCGCTGTGACAATGGTCGAGGCGTTCACCTCTTGCCCTATGAGCGGATAGTAGGCTGGCTTTAACTTGAGCTGGGGGTCGAATATCTGCTCGATATAGTCGCCGTGGTCCTCATGCGTTAAATACATGGCTTTTAGCCAGGTGCGGTCAAGCACCTCATAATCAGCGCCCAATTTATCAGGGTTGAGATAAAACCCTGGGTTGGGGTATTTGATATACCCCGAGCCATTAAGCGTAAACTGAATTTCTGCCAGTGCATCGGCCACGGGGCGCGTAATCCCTGCGGCGATGTTATCAGCGGCATCGTAAAAGGTTTTTCCTTTTTTCAGCACGTAGAGGCCAGCGGCAGCAAGCAGCAAATACGGAAAGTTAACAGTTAAGAACTTACCCATAGAACCCCCACTCAAAGCCTTGGCGAATTTCGTCCAGGCTAAACGGTTGTGAGCCGTTTTCCATGTGTATCATTGCCGCAAGCACTTGCGGGTATGTGTTGCGGTCTAATGCCTGGTTTCGTGGTAGGCCCGTTTTTGTTGTCACGAACTCAATATAGTTCTCTGTGTCGTTCTCGCTCGGCGGTGCCCAGCGTGACACTATACCTTCAATGTCGCGCAGCTGGTGAGTGTGCGCATAGGTGCGCAAGATGCGCCCTGCTGCTCGCAAGCCATGCTTCGGCGTTTCGAACACGACAAAGGGGCCATCTGTGCCCGTCATGCCCTGCCACTTATCGCCACTGTACTTGATGTTTAACGGGTTGTTGTTGCGTAAGCCTTTTGCCTGTGCCATGAAATATGCTCCTGAAATTATAACGAGTGCCCCGACGGCCAATAGAACGTGGTTGCGTTTCATTAGCTGACCTCGCGTAACACTTTAATAAGTAAGCCGCCCTCGACCCCGGCTTCACCCGCGACAGTGGTCACTTTTGATGAACCATCTGAAAAAAAGAACGCCTGCCCAGTTTCATCTGCAACTACAAGCTCACTGATATTATGGTCGATGTCGAACTCAGTTCTTTGTCCATCACGTATCATCACTAACTTCGAATAGTCATCGTGATATTGTGTATCTCCGATAAAAAATAAGTTGCTTGTACTGCCACCCAAGGAAACATCTTGAATAAATGTTAACCCCCCATCGTAAGAACTATAACCAGCGCTTGAGTCAGTAAACACAGCTGTGATACGACCTGATACTGGATCAGTTCTCAACGTCCTCTCTTTAATTGCTTTCGGCATTGTTACTTGAGTTGCAGCACTTACATCGCTTACATCGTAAACAGATAGCTCTGTCAGTGACTCCATTAACACAATGTTCTGACCTGTGATAATTGCGCGGTAAGGGTTGCCCAACCTAGTTGTAATCTCTTGGGCCGTAGGGTTTGTTAAATCTGCAACATAAAACGCTCGTCGATCTGTAATTGAATCGGATACGAATACAGCACTTTTGCCATAAATGGTGCACTGTCTTATCCCTATATTCTCTGGCAATAAAGTATTGTGCTCGAGTAATGAGTATGAATTTGCGTCATATCGAGAGTATGTGATGTTTCCTCCGACACTAAAACCTACTACGTCAATACCACCATCGCGGTATTGCACCCCTCCAGGGGGGACTGTAGGTGATGAAATTACACTACTATCAAAGCTAACATTTTCATCACTAGCGCTGGCAACGGTTAGCGTTCCCGCTGAGTTCACCGCTACTAATTCATTGCGCAATGGATTGTAAATGGCACTTTTTATTTCGCTTGTGATAACTCGTTCATTACTACCAGCAGCCCCGCGAAAGTCAGAGTAAAACTTTGCGCTGTCTAGTGGGTCATCACTAAACGCCTGCATAGCGGCCTGTGTGTTGATTTCAAACACTTCATTAGCTGGTAATTTAATTGCATGAGCCATTGATGCACCTTGCGACATGATGAAAAAAGGCTTTATAGCTTGAAGCATGACACGCCCTCGCCCATTCTCGGCAGGCAAAATTGGGTAAGGTTGACCATAACCTATTTGCACCCCTGTGCTGCGAACGTCCTCAGAACCGACAGTTACAATCTGTTGGCTATTGAATGTAAGCGGGTTCATGGCAGCCCATATTTTTAACTGCGAACTCTCCGAGGTGTAAATCTCTATTTCCTTGAATGGCTCGTCAAACTCAATACTCATGCCCGCTCTGATTTCAGTTTCTTCAACGGGTTTATTCTCGAAGCGAACCCGCACAGTTACTGTGCCAGCGCCTTGTACGAGCGTTATATATCGACCTTCCTTGTTGATATTTTTAACATGATCTTTTTTTACAAAAACAGTTCGCAGCATTACTTTCCCCCTTTACTCAAAGCAACGAACGCTACTGCGCCCGCTGCTGCTATACCGATGTACATCATCGTTTTATTGGTACTGATGGCGAGTTGCTGCCCATCTGAACGTGTTGAGTCGTTGGCGAACTGTAACGCCTGCTTATGGGCCAATAGCGTTTGATCGCCTGCCTCCTCGTAAGCGTCAGCCGTTTCGGCGATAACATCACGCGCTAAGTCGCTGCTGTTATTGGCGGTAAAATACGCCATTTCTGATACCCGTTCATTGCTATTGTCAATCGCAAGAAGTGAGTCTTGCAGCGTATCTCGAGCAAAAGCAGTGTTTGTTGCGTGCATACTTTCTGATAAATCAGCTACGTCGCGGGCCAACTCACTATTGGCATCGATAGATGTTTCAGCCAGGTAGTTTTGCGCCATGATTGAGTCACGCGCTAAGCTCGTGTTTTCGCCGACAACATCAGCACCAAAGCTAAAGCCGTCGCTGATAAGCCCCGCAAATTGGTCTGTGACTCCTTCCGCGAAATGCAAAGAGTCCTGGTTTACGTCCCGCGCCAGGTCATAACCCCCACGCACAGCCGAATCACCAAAGTCGAAGCCCGCACGGGCCATATCAACCGCGCCATCAATTAAACCGCCATCTGTGCTGGTGATATTGAACGAATTGCCGTTACCATTGGTGATAAAGCCCTGGTTATCACCCGATACACCAATCGTTGTGCTGGTGTTATTGGTTTGCTGGCGGCTGGATGAACTAGATCTGCTACCCATTATATTGCCATCCTGTAAACGTGATGCCCGTTGTTATCGTGCATCAGAAATTTAAACGGATACGCCCGCAATAAGCGCTTAAGCGCGGGGCGTTTGGTGTGAAAGAGAATTGCGCCCGCCTTTAGGCGTTGGCCCAGGCGTACAATTAATGGCGCGATATGATTTAGGTTTGCGCCCTGGGCGCAGACAACAACAAGGCCGTCTGCATCCAGGCGTAACACACAATAGCAACCCATGTGCTCAACAAGTAAAGCCCGGCTCGTTGCTATCTCTTGCCGTATTTCGGCGTAATCGTTGGTGCTTCCGGCTGCATCCTTGATGTGCTCAAGCTCGCTAATGTGTGCTATACGCATTACTTTTTACGTGTCATTAGGTACAGGCCAACAACCGCAATGCCGCCTAAAATCAGCAATTGGTTGTTAGTACCGCCACCAAAACTTAAATTACCGCCTTGAAAGCGTTGGTTGAGTGTTTGGTCGCCAGTTTCAGCACTGGCACTTGAACTAATGGGACTGCCCGCCCCGTTCGTCATGCCTCCCATGCCGCCTAGCCCTGCAATTGCGCCCATTCCTGGAAACATTACTCACCCTCCGCAGTAGGTGCATCACGCAGCAATTTGCGCACCCCTTCTGCCACAAAGTTTGCAGCCACTGCGATAGCGACCCCGTAAGCGAAATAACGCCAGCCTTTTGGTGAATTGCGCATGGCTATTTCCCCTTAAGTAACAGGGCCACAAGCAGCAAACCGACAGAGCCCATTAATACTGTTTTTTGGGGAACCCCAAAAATCATTGGCTCTTGCGGCTGTTGAGTCGCCGTTTGTTTGGGTGCTTCTACTTGCACAGCTGCACCGTTGTCGTACTCAGGCAAATAAGACTGTTCAAGTCGGCCTTGGCCTGATGAGTTCTTAGCGGCTTTAATCGCTTCGTACTCACCGTATACGTTGACCGCTTGTGACAGCAGACCGCCAATTGTGGTGCCCCAGTTTGATACTGGTTGCGCCCCGCCTGTTGGTTGCATCATGGTACGCCCCCTTAGAAACTAGATTTTGCGTAATCCGCAAAGTAGTACACGACCACCTCAGCTTGGCCCGCCGTGGTCGCATCAATGCGCAAGCGCATATCACGAATGGCTTTATCAAGCTTGAGCGACTCGTACATATCGCCCTCGAGCATGAAATCAATCCAATACTGGTTGCTAATGGCGGTGCGGCCATTTTGCTTGTTGATGTGGTTATGCAGTGCTTTGGGGATAGAGTCGCGCCACTTGGTGTTATCGACTAGGAACTCGACGCCATCGATGCCTGGGGCTTTAATAAGAATACCCGCAATGTGCGCACCGTCAGGCCGTGGCAAGTTGTCGATTTCAGTGCGGCCGTTGATAAGGTTGTACATAAACGAACGGCGCTTAAACACCCAGCCAACTGGCGCGGGGGCGCTCTTTTCTGCAAACGCTTCGATTGCCGGTGCTGTTGCAGCGCCATCGATATCGAACTTCAGCTGCAGCGTGGATAAACCGACCGTGCCCAGGGCGAAGAAACGACGCTCAATTAATGCCGCTTTTTGCGCGCTTTCTAGCTGGTCTTGCACAAAGTGGAATGTGGCATAGTCCGCCAGGGTTTCACGCTGAAAACGTTCGTTTTCGTCAAGCAAGTCCTGCAATGAGCGGTACTCGGTGAGCATTCGGCCATTCGTTTCAATACGAATATTTTTAATTTGGTTGGCTGTTACGCCTGTATACGCCAAGTGGATTTTGTCGTAAGTCAGGCCGACAGGTAGGTTTAGTGATACTGTGTTGCCAGCTTCAACACCTGTGAAATTAGGTAACTTTTCAATCGCTCGCATACCGCCCCCTTAATTTACTAGGCGCTTAACTGGGCGCAGAGCGGACACTTTATTGATTGCGGCGAGAACACCGATAGTCATAGCGATAGTGATTAAACGATTTTTGCTAAACATGTTGTGCTGTCTCCAATGGTTGCACTAGGTAAAGAACCCAAAGCGGGTGACAGCATTTAAGCGGGAATAAAAAAGGGCCGCTGTAGCTATAACTAAAGCTATTTCGGCCCCTTAAAATTTATTGATTTTTAGCTTTAGCTCAATATTTTTTTACTGGCTAAGTACTCATCTATTAATTGTTGAAATTCAGTTATCGTTTTAGGCTTTAGCTCCTTACCCTCATCGATGGCGTAAGCACCGCAGATTAATAACCACGATCGCCTAAGCGCTTTGCGTTTTCGCCTGGCATCGTTGCGCTTGGCCCGTTCTATTTGTAGGTCATGCCATTTTGAAACTCGAGGGATAAACATAACAGCGCTTCCTAAAATTTAATGGTTTCGAGTGTGGCCGCGTCGGTTCCTTTGCGTATCCAGTATTGGACTTGCTTGCGGTGAATGTTCTCAATGCTTTGCAAATCAGCCACAGATATTCCCATTTCCCCAGCCATATACTTGTAGCTGGCCATCGTCTTAAGTGCGCCACACCAGGTGTATTCAACCTGGTTCATAATGGTTTTATCGCACTCTTGCGGGCGTTGGGTAATGGCGTAGAGCTTGCCGCCGTACTTTCGTATTTTGCGGCACAGCTGCCCCCAATGCTCGGTGGCTTTTGATACCCGGGTAACATCAGCAATTTCATCGCATATCACTGCCATTGGGGCGGCTTGGTGAAGAATGGCAAACACCAGCTGCGCGTAACGCTCGAAGTTATCCTCGTTGGGCTGAACTGTGAGAGCGCAACGTATTGGCCCAAACCCTGAACGCTTGACCAGGCGTTCAAATGCGGCCATTGATTTAACCCGTGGTAAGCGGTAATCCTCGTCGGGGTCCCAAGCAACAATGCGCGGCTGTTTAAAGTCAATTGTCTGGCGTAAAAATGCTGACTTACCGCTGCCGCTGGCCCCGACAATGAGCACGTTTTCATTCGCAAGGGATGGATCATGGCGCTTTAGTTTCTTCGGCGCTGGCTTGCGCTTGGTCATCTTGGCCCCCTTGTTGTTCTAGTTGTTGTTGCTCAGCTTGGTTAGCAAACTCAATCATGGCCCGAGGGCCAAAGATTCCCGCGACGGTTGCAGCCAGTGCCCAGCCAGGCGAAAGATCTGTTTCAGGCATCACCGCGTCAATACGGTCTGATAGCTCCACCAATTCGCCTTGCTGCAAAGCCCAGTGGTCGCCAAAGCGCTTGGCCGCAAAATCAGTGGCGAACTTAATACCGATGCAGATCATTTCGCCGGCATTACTGCCAGCTGCGCTTTCAGTGTTGCTTTGAGCCATTACCGCTTCTGTAATGTCGGCATCGTCATCTAGAATGTCGGTAAAGTCGGGCTGGCCTAAATCAACTTCTTGGCCTAGGTCTGTGGGTTGGTCTTGGTTTGGTAAACTCATTCGTCCTCATCCTCAAACATGCGTGATAGTAAACTTTTCTTATTTTGCGCCTTAGCTGCGACACGTTCCTGACGCTCGCGGGCCTGCTCGCTAACTTCGTGAGCCGCTTCGCTGGCTTCTGCTTCGTTCAATGACCGCATGTTATCTTCGATAAACTTTTGCCCGCCTGGTAACGGAATTTGCACCGTGCCGCATGGGCCGTTGGGGCCGTCGTAGCATCGGTAATACCATTTCGCGTTGCGGCTGGCTTGCTTGTGCACCGTTGCATCACGACTACCGCAGTGCGGGCAGGTGATTTTGCCGTATATCTCCTTACCCATTGGCCGACTCCAATTTATCTAAGCGTTTTTCTAGCGCTTCAATAATTTTGTGCTGGCACACGATTGCCTTGCGGGTTGATTTAGCCAGTTGCAGTGCTTTGTCTTTCACAGCAAGGGGGTTGCTTCCCTTGATTGCTTGCTCGAGCACGTTCATTTGCTCTATGGTGATATAAAAAACTGATTTTAAATCAGTGACTTGCGTTGCGTTGCTCATGTAACCGCCTGTTTTTAAACAAAAAAACGAAAATTGTGGATAAGTGGACAAAAGCCGCTGGCGCGTCTTGTTGCCGCACTTACCGCACAACCCAATAAGCCGTGGATATGATGGACAAAGCCCCTAGCGGGCCTGTTGACCACATATCACACCGCCCAATAAAATTTTTTTAATTTTCTCAGGTCGGTTTGCCCCGGTAGCGCCCTTGCGGGCGCGGGAAAGGCTGGCCCCTCGCGGGGCTTTTCACCTCACTTACGCCTTCCAGTTGTATGAGCGCAAGCAAAGAACCGCTTGCACTCAATTTTAAAATGCGCGCGCTATACCGCTGGGGACTCTTTGCCCCTTACTGCATCCTCGCTGCGCTTCGGATGCAGCAAGCCCCTTACGAACCGCTAAAGAACTAACCGAACTGAATCGGGCCTAAAGCTAATCGCAATGTCGGCGCTGCACCCAAAGCCGCTTGGTAAGCTTTGCTAAAGGCCTAAAGCTAGGCACTTAGCTAAAGCTATGCTTCGGATGGCCGCACGCTTTGGTGAGCGTTACGGCAAGAGTGGCTATTCAAGCGCTTTCAACCTAATGCGCCCCTTGTACCCGTGCCCACTCTCACAGCGTTGGCCGTATTCCTAACGGTGATGTTGCGCAAGGTTGCGAGCCTTGTATTACCCCTGTTGGGCGCTTGTCCTAGCCGTTGCCGCTGTCGCTTCGTACACGTAGGGCTGTTGGTACTGTTCCCGTGATAACCCTATGAGGACACTCACCCCCACGAACTGCGGCACACCTAGACCACTTACTCTATGATCCAATCTAAGTGCTAAAGCCCCACAGCCGCTTATTTAACGAGTGCATTCTTAGCTAAAGCTACTGCGATAGCTTTAGCTAAAAACACAAAAACCAGCGGTTAAGCTGGTTCTTTAAGTTGCTCTAAGCCGAGGGCTTTAGCTTGTGTCTTTAATAGTCGGTATTGTCTTGGTGGTAGCTCAAACATCGAAACAAGACGATGGTCCTGCCAGCAAAATACAAAAAGCCCTAGCCCAGACTCAAAGCTAAGGCTGTCAAAATATGTGATTGATGTTGATGCAACGCCGGAGATTAGAGCATCGAGGCGAAGGCGTAGCTCATTGCCTAGCCCGCTATCAGATTTAAGTATTACAGGTGATATTTGTTGGTTACTCATTAGCATTTATCCTTTCAGGTCTTAGGTTCCATTCAGGCCAAATTAAAAAGCAAGGGCTAAACTGAGGACTGCTACCCCCTCAGTCGCCCCGCCGACCTGAAATCGCCACCGCAGTTTTTGGATCTAAACGTTGCTGGCAGAACAAATAGTAAAGGCGATACTTAACATGTCAATGGATCGCTTAACGTTGCAAAGCCTGAAAAGCACTGTATTCTTTGCTTTAGACCGCTGACCTGAAAGAAGAAAAGTTATGAAAATAAGCAACTCGATTGAGCTGCTAGACTGGTTTAAAGAGTCCGTGAATATTGACTCTGATTACTCAATTGCGAAATTGTTAGGTTTCTCCAGACAGTATGTAAGTCAAATTCGAAATGGAAAGATAGAATTCTCCGACTTTAAGGCACTCGAATTGGCCGTACTTGCAAAGCACCCCGAACCGCTGAAAGTCGTTGCTGCTATTGAGGCTGCGAAGGAAGAGAGAGCAGGAAACCTCGATAAGGCTAAATTATGGCGGGAGCAAGCCGCATGAGCTTTTTCACCCCACCCCATTCTAAAGGTTGCAAAACATACAAACCCAGTCATAGCAAGGGATACAGAGGTGGTCGATACTTGATAGGTCGATTATGTTAAATAGAGTTTAAACCTATCTAACCAACATCAATCGTCTAGTTAATGTATGACACAAACAAGCCTCTCTCGCTTTGAACCTATCAATCTCACTCTCGTTCATTACGGTTCATCTTAGAAGCTTGTAGCTAGGCATTTATCTTTTAAAACCTTGAGTCACTCTCACAAGGATTGCCATCGTTATCACCGTCCATTTTTGTATTCGGACAGTTTCGAATGAAAAACACAGCTTCTTCTCGTGATCTCATTTGGCTACAGTACTGGCGCCCATCACACTTAAATGTTTGTCGTGGCGTGGTGTCTACTGCGGTGTCTGGGATTTGTTGAATAGCCCTTGGGTTGCTGACTTCTTCGGTAAAATCTAAATAGTTGAATAATAGAACCGACATAACCCCAACCACTAATACAGGCACTAGCTTATTCGCACCGGGCTTGTTGGTGCTTTTAGAGGTTTTGAATTTCTTCGCGGCAACTCCCTCTATACGAGCGTTTGTCGTGCGCGTTTTCCCTTCATGCCTTTCAACTTCAAAGTAAATATAGTCGCCTTGTTTTGGCGATCGACTCATGTGCTTAAGCGTTGAAATGTGAATGAAGGTATTTGATG
>CETM01036984.1_pt1 | contig 11966 bp, 8 predicted proteins | sample 361451 | NCBI WGS metagenome assembly CETM01 (sample SAMEA2622690, study PRJEB7988) | marine metagenome | isolation source: saline water (ENVO:00002010), including
TTATACACAATTTTTGACACAATTTATCCGCTTTTTTGACACTTAGATTTTTCAATATAATTTATGCAACTTTTAAGACTTATATTTAAGAAAAAGAGATTAGATGTTAATTCCCAGGTATTAATTCAAAAAATTTTACTTAGAAAATACTTGGCTAAGACCAATTAATAGAACAACAACAATAATTATTCCATAGTAGATTTGGTATCCTTTAACTGATAAAGGCAACTTTTTTTTTGATTTTTTAGAGTCTTTTCTTATTTGTTTTGATATTTTCATTTTTTTTCAATGCACATTGCTACGCCCATTCCTCCTCCAATACATAACGTAGCTAAACCTTTTTTGGAATTTCTTTTTAACATTTCATGTATAAGTGTGACAAAACTCTCGTACCAGAAGCTCCAATTGGGTGACCAAGAGCTATTGCACCTCCATTAACGTTAACTTTTTCCATTGGAAGCGATAATTCTTTTACTACAGCACAACTTTGGGCTGCGAATGCTTCGTTTGCTTCTATCAAATCAAGATCTTTGGATTTCCAACCTGCAATCTCTAATGCTTTTTTTGACGATGGTATTGGACCTGTACCCATTATCGAAGGATCAACTCCACACGATGCCCAAGATTTAATTTCTACTAAAGGTTTTATACCTCTTTTTTCAGCTTCGTCTTTTGACATCAAGACAACTGCTGCAGCTCCATCATTAATTCCAGAGGCATTACCTGCAGTTACCGTCCCATCTTTTTGAAATGCCGCTTTAAGTCTTTGCAAGGCTTCCATTGAAATACCCTCACGAGGATGTTCATCTTTTTTAAAAATTGTACTACCTTTTTTTAATTTGATGGTGAACGGTAAAATTTCATCATTAAATCTATTTTCCTTTTGAGCCCTTAAAGCTTTTGTTTGTGAGTCAAATGCAAATTTATCTTGGTCTTTTCTTGTGACCTGAAATTGTTGTGCAACATTCTCAGCCGTGATGCCCATATGGTAACCATTAAAAGCATCCCAAAGTCCATCTTTAATCATTGAGTCAATTAATTCTGTGTCACCTAATTTTTTTCCATTTCTTAAATGAATAACGTGGGGAGCTTGAGACATACTTTCTTGACCACCAGCAACAACAATGTTTGCGTTATCAGATAGTATTGAATGAAATCCTGAAGCAATAGACCTTAATCCTGATCCGCAAACTTGGTTTACGACATATGAAGGAGTTTCTTTCGGTATTCCTGATTCAATAGATGCCTGACGCGCTGGATTTTGACCTGCTCCTCCTGTAAGCACCTGTCCCATTATAACTTCATTCACATCAGACGGTTTCAAGTTTGATTTTTTTATAGCAGACGTGATTGCAGCAGACCCCAAATTGTTAGCCGGGACATTTTTAAGAGTTCCACCCAACGATCCAATCGCTGTTCTCACAGCAGAGGTTACCACAACAGTTTTTTTGTCTGACATTTTTAAACTAATTACATTCAAATTCGATTGATATCAATGATATATAAAAACCCTTTAAAGATAGCAATTTCTTTGATAATTCAATTTATAATGGTCCCATAGCTCAATTGGATTAGAGCGTCTCGCTACGGACGAGAAGGTTGAGGGTTCAAATCCTTCTGGGACCTCCAAATGGAAAAGATTGTTATTATAGATACTAAAAGCAGCAACATTCTAAGTCTTAAGAGGGCTATAGAAATATTCCATTCTAATGTGGAGGTAACAAGTGATGCCAAAATAATTTTGTCTGCAAACAAAATATTTTTTCCAGGAGTTGGTGCTTTTAAAAAAGTTATGGAAAATCTTGAGAAAAAAAAATTAGTTGAAACCTTAATTAAAGTAAAAGAAAAAAAGATTCCACTTCTGGGCATATGTCTCGGACTCCAATTATTTTTTGATGAAAGTGAAGAATTTGGATTGCATAAAGGTCTAGGGATCTTTGAAGGAAAAGTAAGCAAACTACCGATTCTCTCAAAAAAAAAAGAAAACCTTAAAATTCCGAGTATTGGTTGGTTTAATTTAAATTTAAATAAAAAATTTAAAGATCAAAATTTAATTAAATTTTTACATTCTCTTAATGAAAAAGATCTTTATTATTTTGTTCATTCCTATTTTGTAAATCCAACTAACAAGAAAAATATTGTTGCAACTTATAATTTTGGTGGTCATAACATTCCCGCAATTGTCTCAAAAGATTATATAATTGGATGTCAATTTCATCCTGAGAAAAGCGGAAAAAAAGGATTAGAACTAATTTCTAACTTTCTAAAATTATCCGTTAGATAAAAGTTGATCAATAATTTTTTCCGAATTGTATAATTGTTTCCACTTTGGATAATGATTCATAAATTTTTTCATATTTGATATGTACCAAATATGATCACCAATCCTATTTTCTTTTTTTAATTCCTTTTTAATATGAATATCAGTTAATTTTTCAATAATTTTAAACGCCTCTATAATTGAACAGTTAGATTTCCTGCCACCTCCCATGTTGTAAATTTCTCCTTTTTTAGGTTTCTTAAAGTATTCCCAAAAACATGAAATAACATCAGTACTATGAATGTTATCTCTGACTTGTTTTCCTTTGTAGCCGTAAATAAAATATTTTTTTTTCTCCAAAGCTACTTTAACTAAATAAGATAAAAAGCCATGAAGTCTTGCACCTGAGTGGTTTGGACCAGTTATACATCCTGCTCTAAAACATACAGTCTTGAGGCCAATGTTTCTTCCATATTCTTGTACTGCTAAATCTGCATAACTTTTTGAGGCACCAAAAAAACTATGTGTGCAGTCATCAATTGACATTTTTTCATTAATTCCATTTCTATAAAAGTGATTATTTTTTATTTCCCAACGAGTTTTCTTCTCAACGAGTGGTAACTTGTTTGGATTATCTCCATATACTTTATTTGTTGACATAAATATAAACGGAGCATCGTAACAATACTTTTTTGTAAGTTCTAAAAGATTTATAGTACCTTTTGCATTTATATCAAAGTCTTCAAATACATTGTTTCTAGCCCAATCATGTGATGGTTGTGCTGCTGAATGAATAACTAGTTTAATTTTTTTTTTATATTTTTTAAAGATTTTTTCTAGGCCAGTATAGTCTCTAATATCTAAATTAAAATGTTTATAATTTTTAATATTATTTTTTAATTTATTTTTTATCCAATTTATATCACCATCTTTTCCAAAAAAAGATCTTCTGGAATTGTTATCTAAACCTAAAATTTCAAAGCCTTTTTCTGAAAAAAAAACAGAAGATTCTGAACCAACCAACCCACATGAACCTGTTATTAAAACTAGAGACATTGATTTAAATATTTTTTTTTGTTATTCATAGTAATTAGTATGAAATTTTTTACAAACTTATCATTACAAAAAGCTGTTATATTATTTTTTGTTATAGTTTTTTTTATTATTCTCATTTTGACATTCGTACTATAAATAGGCTACTAGTAGCAATATTATTCCTAGAATTAACCTATAAATCACAAATAAATTTAATGTAAATTTTTTCAAGTAAATAAGGAAATATTTGATTGTGAGATACGAAAATATAAACGATAAAAAAGCAGTAAATATAGCGCTTAAATTTAAAAATTCATTATTTTGTTTCATTAGATCGTAAAATCCATAAATGCTCCAACCACCAAGAGTGGGTATTGAAAGTAAAAAAGATATTTTTGCTGCATCAGTTCTATTAAATTTCAAAAATCTAGCTCCAGTAATTATAATTCCCGATCTACTTGCACCAGGTATTACTGCTAAAACCTGAAAACAACCTATTATAATTACATTTTTGATGCTAAAGTTTTTTTCAATGTTTTGGTTTATTTGAAATTTATCAGAAATATATAATAGAAGGCCAAACAAAATAGTCGTCCAACCCATAACCTCAAAAGTTCTAAAATCTGAAACTATTTCATATTTTATTAGTAAAAAACCAATGATACCTAATGGTAGTGATGCGATTACTATTTTAGCAAACAAGTCGATATTTTTAGTGAATTCGACAATTTCTTTTCTAAAGAAAAGAATAACAGCAGCAAGAGAACCGAAATGTGCACTAAAATTAATTATTAGTTCAATATCTTCTTTTCCAAATATTCTAGCTAACAGATTGACATGAGCCGACGAACTTACCGGAATAAATTCTGTAACACCTTGTATTATTGAGATTAAAAGTATCTGAAGAATATTTTCCATTCTTTAACTTAATGATTTATATTTAATTCAACTATTGAGATCATCCAAAATATTGCATATCTGTTATGCGTTTTAAATCATTATAAATAAAGGTTTTTATTTAAATTAGGTAAACAACAGTGACCTAATTTCCCTTTTAAAAGAGTACTTTATCAATTAATTTATAACAATGTCAGATAAAATGTTGAAATTTACAAATATAGAATCACAAAATCCGACTAAGAGGTCTGTGGATGACAGGAAAAAAGATTTTAATGAGATTTACAGTGAGTTCATAAATAAAAAGGCAAAAGAACAATCTAGCAGGTGTTCACAGTGCGGAGTACCTTTTTGTCAAGTTCATTGCCCACTTCATAATAATATTCCAGACTGGCTTAAACTTACGGCAGAGGGCAGACTTGAAGAAGCCTACGAACTTTCACAAAGCACAAACAACATGCCAGAAATATGTGGCCGGATCTGCCCACAAGATAGATTATGCGAGGGAAATTGTGTTATCGAAAAATCGGGTCATGGCACCGTAACCATAGGTTCTGTTGAAAAATATATTACGGATACCGCATGGGAAAAAGGTTGGGTTAAACCAATTAAAATCAAACAACAAAAAAATCAATCTGTAGGGATTATTGGGGCAGGTCCAGCAGGTTTGGCTTGTGCAGAGGAATTAAGAAAATCAGGTTTTCAGGTAACAATATACGATCGTTACGATAGACCAGGTGGTTTATTAATTTATGGAATTCCAAATTTTAAACTAGAAAAATTTGTAGTTGAAAGAAGAACAAAGTTACTTAAAGACTCCGGTATAAAGTTTAAACAAAATTTTGAAGTAGGTAAAAATGCTCAGCTTAAAGAACTACGAGAAAAACATGACGCGATACTAATTGCAACAGGCGTATACAAAGCTAGAAATGTTGAAATAGAGGGAACTGATTTAAAAAATATTTTTCCAGCCATGGATTTTTTAACTGCCTCAAACAGAAAAGGATTAGGAGATCAAGTCGAACTATTTGACAACGGAACATTAAATGCTGAAAATAAAAACATCGTAGTAGTTGGCGGAGGTGACACCGCTATGGACTGCGTAAGAACAGCTGTTAGACAAAATGCAAAATCAGTCAAATGTCTTTATAGAAGAGACAGGGATAATATGCCTGGATCATCCAGGGAGGTTGGAAATGCAATTGAAGAAGGAGTTGAATTTTTATGGTTATCAAGCCCCACTAAATTTATTGGCAGTCAAAAAGTTGAAAGTGTAGAGGTTTCTAAAATGGAATTAGGGGAACCAGATGAATCTGGCAGAAGAAAACCTGTCACTGTCAAAAATTCAAATTATAAAATTGAAGCTAACATGGTTATTAAAGCATTAGGTTTTGACCCAGAAAACCTACCAAAGCTTTTTAACTCTGAAAAGCTTGCGGTTTCCCGATGGGGAACAATAAAGATTGATTTGAATTCAATGCAAACAAACTTGCAAGGAGTCTTTGCAGCAGGAGATATAGTAAGGGGAGCTTCTTTAGTAGTGTGGGCTGTTAGAGATGGAAGAGATGCAGCTGTTCAAATAGAAAAATATCTAAGCAATATTCACAAAAAAAAAGAACAGGCTGCATGAATTTATATTTAAAAAATAAAAAAAAATTACAAGAAAATCATTCTTACGACTCATCTTTTGAACATGATGCATGCGGAGTTGGTTTAATAGCTTCCCTTGACGGAAAAAAAAGTAGACAAGTTGTGGAATATGGTATCGAGTCTTTAAAAGCAGTATGGCATAGAGGAGCTGTAGATGCAGATGGCAAGTCGGGTGATGGAGCCGGGATATGTGTTGAAATTCCAAAGAATTTCTTTTTAGAAAAAATCAAAGATACTGGTCACGAGCATAAAGGTGAAGATGAAATTTGTGTAGGTATGATTTTTTTACCTAAAAATGAATATACTATGCAAGAAAGGGCTAAAACAATTGTCGAAAAAGTTTTGTTAGAAAACAATTTCTATATTTATGGTTGGAGACAAGTACCGGTAAATCCAAACGTTCTAGGAACAACTGCTGATTCTAATAGACCAGAAATCACACAGGTAATTTTTAAAAGCAACAAATCAATAGAAAGAAATGATTTAGAACGCCTTTTATTTGTTTCAAGAAAACAAATATTAAAAATTACTAGAAAAGAACAAATTAATGATTTTTATATTTGCTCCCTAAGTTCTAGATCTATTATTTATAAAGGAATGTTTTTGGCTGAAGCCTTGTCCGATTTTTATATAGATTTAAATGACAAAAGATTTATTTCAAGATTTGCAATTTTTCATCAAAGGTTTTCAACTAATACTTTTCCAAGCTGGAAATTAGCACAACCATTTAGATGTCTAGCGCACAACGGTGAAATAAATACTCTTAAGGGAAATATTAATTGGATGAAGATCCACGAACAAGATATGTCTAGTAATCTCTTTAAAAACGTAGAAGATTTAAAACCAGTAATAACTCCTGGGAACTCAGACTCTGCAGCGCTGGATAATGTTTTTGAATTATTAATTCACTCGGGTAAACCAGTGCCATTAATTAAATTAATGATGATGCCTGATGCTTGGTCCAAAAGAAGTAAAATTTTACCTAAAGCTCACCAACAGCTTTTTGATGTACTAAACAGCACGATCGAACCTTGGGATGGACCGGCAGCAATTTGTGCTACAGACAGTAAATGGGTTATTGCGGCAACAGATAGAAACGGATTACGTCCATTAAGATATTCTATTACATCAGACAACATACTTTGCGCTGGTTCAGAAACTGGAATGGTTCAAATTCCCGAAAACAAAATTAAATCAAAAGGAAGACTAGGCCCAGGACAGTTAATCGCGGTAAATTTAAAAAAAGGAAAAATTTATAGAGATAAAGATATTAAGGATTATTTGTCGAAAGATTATAAGAAATTTCACAAACAAATTGTTCACTTAGACAAAAAAATTACTACAGAGAAAGAATTTGAAAACTTTTCAAAAGATGATTTAAGAAGACGTCAATATCTTTCAGGATATAGCATAGAAGATTTGGAGTTAATACTTCATCCTATGGTGGAAGATGCGAAAGAGGCGACAGGGTCAATGGGTGATGACACTCCTGTTGCTGTTCTTTCAAATCATTATAGACCAATATCACACTACTTTAGACAAAACTTTAGTCAGGTTACCAATCCGCCAATAGACTCTCTGCGGGAAAATAAAGTTATGAGTTTAAAAACAAGATTTGGAAATCTTGGGAATATATTGGATTTTGAGAATCTAACTAAAGAAAATATTTATGTTTTAGACAGCCCAATTCTAACTAATTCCCAGCTTAAAAAATTTAAAAACATGTTTTCTGAAAAAGTAAGAGTTATAGATTGTACTTTTGAATTAAAAGATAATTTAAAAAACAGGTTAGATCAAATCAAAGAAGAATCTGAAATTGCAGTCAGAGAAGGAGCAAATCATTTAATCCTTTCCGACCAAAATATTTCTGTTGATAGAGCAAATGTTCCAATGATTTTAGCTGTTGGTGCTATAAATTCTAATTTAGTTCTACATTCTTTAAGAGGATATGCATCTATCAATGTACAAACATCAGAAGCCATGGATACCCATTCATTTGCAGTATTAATTGGTGTTGGCGCAACAACAATTAACCCCTACTTGGCAATAGACAGTATAAGACAAAGATACGAAAAAAAATTATTTGGTAAACTTGATTTTGAAATTTGTGTTGAAAGATTTAAGAAATCTGTAAATGCTGGGTTATTAAAAATTATGTCTAAAATGGGCATTTCAGTATTAAGTTCTTACAGAGGCGGATGTAATTTTGAAGCAGTTGGACTAAGTAGAGGTTTGGTTGCTGACTACTTCCCAGGAATGACTTCAAGAATATCTGGCATAGGTATCTATGGAATTGAGAAAAAAATTAGGGAACTTCACATAAAAGCTTACCAAAAAAATGTTGTCGTATTGCCAATCGGGGGTCTCTATAAATATAGAAAGTCTGGCGAGAGCCATCAGTTTCAAGGAAACCTAATTCATCTTTTGCAGAATTCAGTTGGAAAAAAATCATATGAAATGTTTAAAAAATATTCATATGGAATTAATAATCTAAGTCCTACAAACCTTAGAGATCTACTTGAATTTAGAAAAGTAAATAAACCAATAGATATTAACCAAGTAGAACCAATTGAGGAAATTACACCAAGATTTGGAAGCGGAAGTATGTCACACGGAGCATTATCGGCTGAGGCACACGAAACTCTAGCGATTGGCATGAACAGAATTAAAGGTTCTTCTTGCAGCGGTGAAGGAGGGGAAGATGAAAAAAGATCTAAACCCTTAAAAAATGGAGACTCTGCTAACTCAAAAGTAAAACAGGTAGCCTCTGCCAGATTTGGGGTCACTGTAAAATACTTAAACAATTGTAAAGAAATTGAAATAAAAATTGCACAGGGCGCTAAACCAGGAGAAGGTGGTCAACTTCCAGGTTTCAAAGTTACAAAGGAAATTGCTAAACTAAGGTACTCGACGCCCGGAGTTACATTAATATCGCCACCACCTCATCATGACATATATTCTATAGAGGACTTAGCGCAATTAATTTATGATTTAAAACAAGTTAATCCAAAAGCTAGAATTGGGGTTAAGTTAGTTGCTGCAACAGGTATAGGGACAATAGCTGCAGGAGTAGCAAAAGCAAAAGCAGATGTAATTTTAATTTCAGGACACTCTGGTGGGACCGGTGCAAGCCCGCAAACAAGTGTTAAATATGCCGGGATACCATGGGAGATGGGACTAACAGAAGTAAATCAGATTTTAACACTTAATCAACTTAGACACAAAGTAACACTTAGAACAGATGGTGGAATAAAAACTGGAAGAGATGTAGTGATGGCTGCCATGATGGGTGCAGAAGAATATGGAATGGGAACCTCATCTTTAATAGCAATGGGATGTATCATGGTAAGACAATGCCATTCTAATACTTGCCCAGTCGGTGTTTGTTCGCAAGATAGCAAATTAAGAGAAAAATTTACTGGAACACCAGAAAAGGTAGTAAATTTTTTTACTTTTGTTGCAACGGAAGTTAGAGAAATTCTAGCTTCACTTGGGTTTAAGACTTTAAAAGAAGTTATTGGCAGAACAGACCTTTTACATCAGGTAAGCAGAGGTTCTCCAAATCTTGATGACTTAGATTTAAATCCATTATTGGTTCAAACAGATCCTGGAAAAAACAAAATGCATTCTGAAAATAATCTTATAAATCCAGTACCAGATAACAATATTGATGAAAAAACATGGGGAGATATTAAAAACAAGTTAAAAGAAAAAGAAAATATTTCTTATAATGCTAAAATAAAAAATACCGATAGAGCTGTTGGCACCAAACTATCCCACTATATATTTAAGAATTTTCAAAATAATTTGCCGAATAATGTTCTAAATCTTAATCTCACAGGTTCAGCAGGGCAATCTTTAGGGGCTTTTCTTTCTAAAAGTATTAAAATCAAATTGTATGGAGACGCAAATGATTATGTTGCAAAGGGTTTGTCTGGCGGAACCATTGTAGTTACACCGACAAAAGATAACAAATTTAAAACCAACGAAAACACTATCATTGGTAATACGGTATTATACGGGGCAACCTCAGGAAAATTATTTGCAGCTGGTAAAGCAGGAGAAAGATTTGCCGTAAGAAACTCAGGAGGAATTTCGGTCGTTGAAGGTTGTGATGCTAATGGTTGTGAATATATGACCGGTGGAGAAGTAGTGATACTGGGTAATATAGGAGATAACTTTGCCGCAGGAATGACAGGAGGAATAGCTTTTGTGTATGACCCAAAAAATATTTTTGAAAATTATGTTAATTCAGCTTCGGTAGTTTGGCAAAAACCCGAAACAAAATACTGGAGGAACAGATTAAAAACATTGTTAGAGGAATATAATGTAGAGACAGGTTCAGAAATTTCCAAAAATATTTTAGAAAACTTTTCAAAAGAGGTCGAAAATTTCAAACAGATTTGTCCAATAGAGATGTTGAATAAACTTGAAAACCCAATTACTCTGAAAAAAAATATTTTACAGACTGGATAATAATTAATGAAAATATTGATCACAGGCGGCTGTGGGTTTATTGGTTCAAATCTTGCAATCTTCTTAAAGGATAAAATTAAAAATGTAAAAATTACTAGCATTGACAATCTATCTCGGAAAGGTTCAAAATTAAATTACAATAGATTGTCACAAAAAAAAATAAAAAATTTTAAAATTAATATTGGCAAAACTGACAAAATAATAAAACTTCAAAAATTTGATTTAATAATACATTGTGCGGCTGAACCAGCTATAGAAGCATCACGAAAAAAAGTAGAGCAAGTTTTCAACACAAATCTTGTTGGAACGTTTAATGTTTTAAAGAAATGTGCAAGGGATAGTGCAAATATAATTTATCTCTCCAGTTCTAGAGTTTATGCAATGGAGAATCTATTTAAGTTAAACAAAAAAGGTTCTGTAAATGAAAATTTTAATGTTGAAAATTCTAAATCTATATATGGTTTTACAAAATTAAGTTCTGAACTTTTAATAAAAGAATATTCATATCTTCACAATATTAAATACATCATTAATAGAGTAGCTTTGGTTTCTGGCCCGTGGCAATTTGGAAAAGAGGAACAGGGTTTTGTAAGTTTATGGGTATGGAGACATTTAAATCGATTAAAACTCAGTTATATTGGTTTTGGGGGGGCAGGCAGACAAGTGAGAGATGTTCTACATATACAAGATTTATGTGAATTAATTTTATTGCAGATACAAAAAATAAAAAAAATTAACAATAAACTTATGAATGTTGGAGGTGGTAAGAAAAATTCTCTGAATTTACTTCAACTCACAAAACTCTCACAACATATGACAAAAAATAAAATAAAAATATATTCTGTAAAAAAGACATCACCCTATGATGTTCCTTATTTTGTCACAAATTTAAGCTATGTAATGAAACTTTATAAATGGAAACCGAAAAGGGATTTAAAGAAAGTCGTAGCAGACTTATATTTTTGGATGAAGCCAAATATATCTAACTTAAAAAAATATTTTTAACGATTCTATTTAATTCTGCAATAATTCTCCTAAGATTTCTTTTACTAGAAAGGCTATGGTTTCCATTCTTAACGATAATAAGTTTTTTTTTAGCAAAACGAAAGATAGTTAAAACTTTTCTAGAAAAGGAAGGGGGCACCGAATTGTCATGACTTCCATGAAACACAGAAACATTGATACTTGTTTTAATTTTTTTTGATAAGATTTTATTTTTTTTTCCATCTTTTATAAGTTGGTAAGTAATAGGATACTGATACTTTCCATGCTTTATAATGTAAATGCCTTTACGTATAATTTCGTTTCTTATTTTTTTTGGAAACTTTTTCCACATTAATCTTGTTAAAAATTCTGGAGCAGAACCAATACCGATAAAACCTTTGATTTGTTTTTTAAAATATTTAAATTGATTTAAGGCAATCCATGCTCCCATACTAGAACCGATTAAAATAAAATAATTTTTTTTAACTAACTTTTTTATAGAAATTCTAATTTCATTCGTCCAGGTACTAATATTTCCACTAGTAAATTCTCCTGAAGATTTTCCGTGTCCAGAGTATTCAAGTGCTAAAAAACCAACTTTTTTTTTTACAGCATAACTTAAGAAAGCTTTTGGTTTTTTACCTGTGATATCTGACTGAAATCC
>CETM01102923.1_pt1 | contig 11965 bp, 10 predicted proteins | sample 361451 | NCBI WGS metagenome assembly CETM01 (sample SAMEA2622690, study PRJEB7988) | marine metagenome | isolation source: saline water (ENVO:00002010), including
GAAATGATTCGCGACAGACTCAAGGAAATTTCAGAGTCTTTAAACTCGGAGATGAAAATGAGGTCGAGAGACTTGCAGTTTTCAGTTGATGAGTTAACGAATCGTTTTTTGGTTACAGTTCTGGATCAGGAGTCTGGTAAGGTAATAAAACAGATTCCGAGCGATGCCATCCTCAAGGTAGCGCATAATCTAGAGGCACTAAAGGGTATTCTATTTGACGACAGGTATTGATATTGATAGCTGTTAGAAAATAGAAGTACCGACAGATAGAAGGTTAAAACTGGCTTTGAAGTGAGTGTTAGGGTCAGTTTTAACCTCTATATGACGATAAATAACTATAGTTTGAAAATAGTGTAGCTTTGCCTATCGAGACTTCCATTGCGGGAATTTTATGTTGGCAGCCAGGAATATAGTTATTGAATTGTTGAGCGCCGTTACTTGGGGCATGGCGATCGGCCTCCTGATGGCGGTTACGGCAAATGGGTTTGTCTATTTGGTAGTAATCGCTACTGAGTATCGCACCTCGTTCACCTTATTAGAATTCCAACTCCAAGGCCAAATCTACTCACTCTCGAGTATCTTTTCATTGTTAGCGGCAGCGGTTTTAATTAGCGTCATTCGAAAGTTTTTAGATATAAAAAACTGGGAAGGTATTGCCGATTCAATCTATGTCGCGCATAGAGAAAATCCAAAGATAGATACAAAGAAGGGTCTCGGATCAACGTTCGCCTCGCTGATTGTCATAGGCGGCGGCGGGTCGGTAGGTCAATATGGACCACTCGTGCATTTTGGATCAACAATTGGCCTATTCATCAAGAATTTTTTTAAACTCAAGATGAGCCCTGACATATTTATCGGATGCGGAGTGGCAGCCGCTATTGCCGCGGGCTTTAACGCGCCTCTCGCCGGGATACTCTTCGCGCATGAAGCCATCCTTCGGCACTTTTCTCTTAGAGCCATCGCCCCTATTTCCATAGCATCCTTCAGTGCTAGCGCATTTGGAGAATACTTCTTCGGAAACTCACCGGCGCTCTTCGAACTCTCCCAACAAGTCCCTCCTCTAAATGAGGTACTCCCTATTTTGATACTCCTCGGGCCAGCCTTTGCGATTATCACAGTGTGTTTCATGATCACGCTCCGCGCGGCCAACAACTTTGCAGCACTAAATGAGCGCCACAAGACATTCCTGCCTTTCATCGCGGCACTGATCTGTGGTTCGGTAGGAGTATTTCTCCCAGAGATTTTGGGACTAGGCATTGGAGCTATCAACGATCTGATAGCCGGCAACATCTCCCTTATAAAGGTCAGCATGCTGCTAATAGCTAAAATCTCCATGACCGCCTTGTGCATCGGATTCGGACTTTTTGGAGGAATTTTTTCACCGGCACTATTCATCGGTGTCTCTGCCGGTTCGCTCGCCGCTGGGTTTTTTGCGGCGATCGGCTACCCTGATGTTGCACAGGTAATCATAATTTCTGGCATGGCTGCTGTAGCTGCCTCGGTGATCGGCGCACCGATTACCAGCGTTCTAATAGTCCTTGAACTAACAGGCTCATATGAGTATGGAGTGGCTGCAATGATAGCCGTTATTATCTCAAGTCTGGTCACCTATCGGACCTTCGGCCTTTCTTTCTTTGATAGACAACTTCTGGACCGCGGGATAGACATGCGTCAGGGAAGGGAATCCATCGCGCTGAGTCAGCGGTTAGTCACGACTTGTGAGCACATGGATTTCGTCAAGCTTGCTGCAGGAACTTCTGGTCAACAAGCCTACAAACTAATGAAAAACTCGGGGGCTGTGGAAAGTTACGTAATTGGCGCAGCCGGAGAATATGTTGGCAAACTAGATATATTTGGCGCTATCTCTGCCTCCGAAAATCCAGTCGAAGAATTTTTGCTAAAAGAACCAACTACATTAGTCGAGGACGACTCACTTCAAACCGCCATGGCAAAGACAATCGATTTTGTCGGAGAGAGCATTCCCATATTGTCTAGAGATAAGAAATTCCTAGAGTGTGTTGTGTCAGAAGGAAGTATTTTCCAAGCCGTAATAGATGTCCAGAACAGCGTTTCAAAAATAGGGAGGGCTTAAATTGAGTTCAAAAAAACTATACCTCTTAATGGGTAGATATATCGCTTTTACTTCAATCGTTTTCTTTAACTCCGTTGTGTTAGCCCAGCAAGATAGATTTGAGTCAGGCCTAGCCTCAAAGGATAGAGGTCACTATGCGACAGCCATGAGAGCGTGGTTGCCAATGGCAGAGGCCGGCAATGCTGAGGCACAAAATAACGTCGGATATATGTACGAAGAGGGGCTTGGTGTCCCACAAAACTATCTTCTGGCTATGAATTGGTATCGCCAGGCTGCTGACAACGGGCTCGCCGAGGCGCAGCATAACATGGGTATGCTGTACCATCACGGTTATGGGGTTGCAGAAAATCTGGGCGAGGCATTCAGGTGGTTTAAGATGGCTGCTGATCAGGAACTTGCCGAGTCAGAATATATGTTAGCACTGGCTTTTGAGAACGGCGAAGGTACTGAACTAAACTATGCAGAAGCCAAGAGGTTATTTTTAAGCGCGGCGCGAAAGAATTATGTCCCCGCACAGTTAATGTATGCTTTCATGTTGCAAGCAGGAGAGGGAGGGGACTCAGAACCTTTCAGCGCTTATATATGGGGAAAGATTGCGGAACTAAATGGTTCCGACGCGGCGATAGATATCACCACCCTATCCACTGTGCAATTGGAGGATGAGGAAATAATAGAAGCAGAACAAGTTGTCGCAAATTGCAGGGCTAACGATCTAACAAAATGCCCTGAATAATCCTTAGTTTGGAAGGACAACCACTTCAATTCGGCGGTTCTCTGAGCGGCCTGTGGCCGTCTCGTTCGAAGCTATGGGCCTGGTGTCGGCGAACCCCTTGATGACCATACTGCCTGGAGCGATACTTCCACCATCCTGAAGGTAATCTGCGACACTCGCTGCCCGGGCAGAAGATAGATCCCAATTGTTACGATATCGATTCCCGAAACTCATGGCCACATTGTCTGTGTGCCCTTCTATCTGAATCAAACCAGAGGCCCCCGCCAACGAGTCACCAACCGAATCAAGTAAGGAGGTAAAATCTGCCCTAAGATTCGCCGACCCACTCTCGAAACCGCTTTGATCGGTCAACCGAATTATTACCGACTCTCCATCCCTAAAAACCTCAGCAAGGCCTTGTGTGATTTCCTCCGATAAGTTTGACCTGATTTGCTCAAGCTGATCCTCAGATCTTTGGGATGCCCCGCCAAATTCAGATTGATCAACATTACTCTGGCCGGATGAAACAAACTGAGAACCTTCAACACGGACCAGCGAATCAGTGTCAGACTGAATGTCACTAATCTTAGAGAGCAACAGAATGGTGTCTTGCGATATTTTTCCAGTATTCTGAGTTAGCTCGTTCTGTTCTAGGGCCTCGATCACTACAGTCCCATCCTCCACGGATACTTCAACACGGCCCTCGGCTATTTCATCCCGGAGAATCTCTTCAATTTCTCTTGCATTAGTGGTTGATTCGCCCACGCCATCATCCGTATCAAGCTCCTCATCTTGCGGCTGCTCCTCTCGACTTCGTTGCTCTTCCAACACATTGGCCGCAGTCGGCTCGGTGGCTTGTTGTCGGTACTGGGTAGCGACAATATTATCAGCTGTGGGTGCTTCAACAATCGGCACCAAAACCTGCACTCCAAAGCGAGATCTCATAGACCCGCTAACCTCTTTATACTTAGGGACATTTACATGCGCGAAAGACAGGATGAGCACAAAAAAAGCCATCAGCAAAGTCGCCATATCTGCAAAAGTAGCCATCCATGCGGGCGAGCCACTTTTACAGGGCTCACATTCTATGGGCTCTTCCGGTTCTTGTTCCTCGGGCTCGACAGGAACCTCGGAAGACTCAAGACCCTCAGACTCTGCCGACTCCTCTTCGGATCGCTCTGCCTCTTCAGGAGACTCTTCGACTTTCTCGTCAATTTGTTCTTCGTTTTCACTCACGCGATATATCTCAATTTTGCCTTTGTTTCCGCTTTAATTTGCGATTCTGATTTCGATTCTACGATTACGGCTTCTGCCATCGGCAGAATCATTACTCGCAAGGGGAAGAGTGTCTGCAAAGCCAAGCACCTCTATTCGCTCTTCTAATATCTCGGAGGAATTCGTTAGGTAGGCGGCTACAGATGCAGCCCTTGCCGCAGACAAATCCCAATTCGAGTTGAAAGTATCGCTAAATGCAACAGGGATATTGTCCGTGTGTCCTTCAATCCTTACATCACCTGACTCCTGGCCTATCGTCTCACCGACGCGATCAAGGGTACTCATAAAGCTTTGAGCGACTACAGCGCTGCCCGAATTAAATGAACCTTGACTCGCAATACGTATTACAACTTCATCGCCCTCTCGCTCTACCTCTAGAAGTCCATTATTTATTTCCGAATTTAAGTCTGCCTTAATGTTCTCGAATCGATTGTTTAGTCTTTCCTCATTCACTTGAGATGCAAAAATAAGTTCCTCGCTGTTTTCAACTTCTTCTGGCCCGTCAACGTCACTCAAATAAATCCCTATCTCGCGGGTGGTCGTCGCCTGAACCTCTGCGACAATCGCTGCTGTCTCAACGAGAATCTGACTGGCAGTCCCCTCCGAGGATTCGCCACTCCCAAATTCAGCGCCAGCCGCCTCGACGTTATTCACCTTGACCACTATTTGCGACCCATCAGTGGAGACTGTTACCAAGCCAGATGAAATTTGGTCTGACAGCGCAATTTTAGTTTTCTCTAACTCCTCGACAAATCTCTCTGGCTCTGATTTTGTTCTTCTTACTAAGTTCTCCGCATCCCTATCTAATTCCCTCTGGCGCGGATCATTTAAAACAGTTGGCGCAGCTTCATTTGGAGTGAAAGTTTCTGTGATCACACTACGCGCCTTTGGTATCTCAATCTTAGGCACTAGCTTTTTGACGCCAAAGGCAAACTGTATTGACCCGTTTATATATTCGAACCTGGGGACCTCCGTGTCAGAAAACGACAGGATGAGGACGAAGAACGCCATCAGTAAGGTAGCCATATCGGCAAAGGTAGCCATCCAAGGTGGCGATCCTGTCTTACATTCTGGGCAGTCATCTCCGCCCTCCTTTGCGCCACCGACACCACCTTGATCAGCTTCAACTGCCTGATCGACAGCAGCTTCCAAGGCACTGCTATCTACCTCTTGATCTGCAGCCTCGCTTTCATTCTCCGGCGCTGTGACTTCTTCTTCAGCCATGACAATTTTTAATCCGTCGATCTAAAAGTACATATAAATTAGGCTGTGCTCACTAGACTCTCTCGCTCTTTCGGCGGTACAAACGAAATGAGCAAATCAGTTAGTATTCTTGGATTCCCGCCCTTCTGAATAAAGAGGATTCCCTCCAATATCAATTCGCAGTTGGCAGATTCAACCTCAGAGCGAATGGCAAGCTTTTGTGAAATAGGAATACAGAAGCAGTTTGCGATAATAGCTCCATACATTGTGGTAAGTAGTGCTACCGCCATGGCCGGGCCAATAGATTTAGGGTCTGACATGTTCCCCAACATTTGGATCAGGCCTATCAAGGTCCCTATCATGCCCATGGCCGGAGCTACCTCACCCCATGAGCTAAATATAGCCGCGCCTTGTTTGTGCCTGAGTTTCATACTCTCAATGTCTTGGGTCAGAGTCTTAGTAATCATATCCTCCTCTGCTCCATCGACCAGCATACCAACCGCCTTCTCCATGAAGGGGTTGTCTATCTCCTGACCCTCAAGCGCAATCATCCCATCCTTTCTAGCAATTGAAGCGAATTCGACAAGTTGAGAAATTAACTCGTCGGGCTTCTCCAGAGCCTTGCCGAAGGCCTTACCGGCGACCTTAACGGCGTTTGTGAACTCCTGAAGCGAAGATCTCAGAAGCACGACCATTATCGAACCACCAAGAACAATTGCCAGGCCTGGTATATTCGTGTAGGCCGCCAATGTTCCACCCTGCAACATAGACCAAATAATGAGGCCGAATGCTCCAACGAGACCTAAAAGAGTTGCAATGTCCATGTCTTTCTCCTGCAATTTTGTAGTAACAATTACCTATTAACTTTGGACCCTGTTCTTGTCCAATTATGGTATAACTTATCCTTATTATGACAACCGCTCCGATTATGCGCAGCAATTATCGATTTTTTTGTTTCCTATTCCCCTTCGTGTTAGCCCTAACTAACTGTGACTTTCGCACACCTCCAAATTGTTTAATGCTCTTTCAGGATCGACCTGCCCAACTGTCTGGATTTTCCGTCAGCGAGGAAGGCCTTGCTAACAAACCTGGGTCACCGCTTTATTGGTCGCGATGCCCTGCCGGCATGAGGTACACCAACCTTAACACTTGCTCCGGCATACCGCTCTTCCTCAGTTTTGACCAGGCAATCAACTACGCGCAAGACATTTCCGAAAAATCTGGCCAGCGCATCCGGCTTCCCCTGATAGACGAGCTGGAAGATATAACCGAAAACAGCTGTATAAACCCCTCACTCAACACAAATGTCTTCCCCGCCGCATCTACAGACAACTTCTGGACCTCAGAGCAGCACTCTTTTCGCGATAACCTGGCATGCGCCTTTTACACATACCAGGGCTTGGCTTCCTGTTTAGAAGTAAAATCGACTGAACACCCGTTTATGTTAGTGATTGAACGCGACAGTTTTTAAAATTTTTATCTAAACTACTACGTTCACTTTATATTTCTGGCCTTTACCTCCAATATTTTCGTGCTTAAAACCATCCTCCTCACCGGGTTGTGAAAACTTATTCTTGTATGCCAAACATTCTCGACCCTCTACCTCAAAAACATCCTTACTTGGTGTGTTTGCGCTCATAAACCCCATCGCCCTGCAACCAAAGGGAAACCTCTTGTTCCAGGTGATGAAGAAGTGCGCGCACGAGTTGCAATCTGCGTGCCTTTCTGAAACTCCTGCGCCTGCAGCACTACCTGTCTTCACGCTCATTATAGTATTTCCAAACAACTACACCGACCAAAGCTATCGTTACCACGACCGCCGCTATGTTTGATAAATTAAGTCCACGAAAAAAGTTTAGCTCTGGTTGTAGCCACGTAAAAACAAGAATCGGTACTCCGATCATGAAGTACCATCTTATATATTTACACACCAGACAATCTTCATTTTTGTTTGTAAACATTACTCTTCTCTTTGAATGTTTGAGTTCACTCTTTAGGAGTTTATTTACTACTGTACATATTTTCCATAGCCTTAAACTGTCCGGTTAAATACTCCCCGGTGCTCTTGTTTCGCTGTACTATTGATTCCATCGCCACAAACTGTCTCAGATAGCGCTGTTTTATTGTCTCTAATCGTTCTTGCAAATCAGTCAATTCTTTCTCATATCTCGTAACGTCAGCCGTGACGTTAGTTTCCTTAGTCGTTATAGTGCCCTGATCATTTGTTATGTTATCCAACACGGTCGTAATATCCAAAGCCAAGCCATGATCCCTTGTATCAGACTTATCTTGGCCCGTCAGATTGTTAGTCAACATCGTCTGTATATCTGACAATTTATCTTTGACTGCGGCCGCATATGTTGTGGCATTGAGTGCAATTTCGCCACCTAATTTGGTCGTAACTCCCAAATCCCGGAGGGTAGATAAACCATTACTTGCCGACTCTGATGTTTGACCGATTATCCCGCGGATACGATTCTTAACTAGATTCACCGTGCCCTTCTCCCCTGCAAGTGAACCAGCCAGCTCATCATCGTCAGATTTTTTACCAGTAAGATAGTCCGATAATTGAATGAAATTATTATACGACTCAACCATTGCATTCAACTTGGTCTCCAAAGAGGTAGAATCTTCAGACACCACAATGTTAGTGTATGAATCACCTGAGACCTTGAAATTTAGCTGGACGCCATCAATTATATCAGTGGGTGAGTTATTATCTCGCAATACATTATCTAAACCGTTCAGCTCCACATCAAGATTCTGTGCCGATCTTGTCTGAGTTAAGGATAGCTGATTGTTAGTATTTGCTGTCTGATGGCCGTTGAAAGTAAAGGCGTTGTCAGCTCCTGTTTTACCCTCCAGAACAATTCTAAATGATGAGCCAGATCCAGTTATATTCAACGCTCTTGCTTTCACCCCCGTAGTGGCAGAAGTTGTATTTACTGCGTTTATGATTCCTTGAGGTGTGTCGGTCACATTATTAAGATTTGTGGTGGTACCATTGACAACGATCGTAAAATTAATTGTGCTACCCCCGTTAAGTTGTTGCGTCAAAGAGCTAAAATCCTCTACTCCTGAACCGCTGCCAGTATATCTTCTAAGCACACTCTGTTCGGCTCGAGCAAGAGCGTTAACTTTGACACGATGCGTCCCAGCCTTTGCGGCTGCTTGTGAGACCATAACGGCCTCTACTCTATTTGTCTGCTGACTGAAGACTGATCTGTTAAGAAATGTGTCTGCATTCTTGAGTGCTTCAAAGCTCGTCTTTAAGGAAGAAACGCTTGCTTTCAGAACACCATAACCTGAAATCGCAACAGTGCTCTCGGCCTTTTTCTCGGTAACCGTATTTATTCTCGGCATTGTCTCGGTCTCGGCCAGAGTCGTCGCAAGGTTGTGAATATCAACACCAGAACCGGCTCCCAAGGCCTGCGTTATCTTGCCGCCTATTTCACTGTTGTTGTTCGTCGTAATTGCCATTCAGAACTACCTGATGAAATTCAATATCGAGAGCTGAGAGACCTTGGCAAAGGTACTTTGCGCTGCCTCTAGAGCCAACATGTCTGAGGAAAGTTGCGTTACAGCAGTGGCGTAATCAACATCACGAGCGTCGGACAGCAAACCCTTATAAATCACTATCTTTTCTTCAGAAATATTCCTTCGCTCTTCAACTAAATTTTGTCTTAAACCATTGTCTACTAGGTTGGTATTTAAGTTTCTTGACACCGTTTGTAGCTCAGAGAGCGCCTCGGCAACATTGGTCTTGTCATTAGCTTTAAGTGCGGTAACAAAGTCCTGCATGACCTTGAACATGTCAACTCTTGATGTGACAACGCCCAGCGCGTTCTTCCTTTCTATCACGCCAGCGAGCTTGTGTCCTGAAATACTAAGCGGTAGTTTATACCCGGTATCCAACTCCAGCTTTGGCTCAGTTTGGTTTCCCTTATACTCCACACTGCCATCTGCCTTTTTCACGAAAGGCAACGTGGTAACCTTTGTACCTGAGAACATGAAGTGCCCATTAGAGTCTCTTGAATTTGCGAGACCTCTAATATCATCCATATAACCCTCTACCTCAATCGCAAAGATATTTAGCTCATTAGCGCTATAGGTATCGGAACGGGCGGCGACAGAGATGTCCTCCATTCGCTGCATCATGTTAACCATCGACATCATGATTGCTTCTTCTTCTTTATAGCCTGCGTTAACACTTTGCAAATTTCTTATGTCGTCCTCTTGATTGCTGATTACCTGCGAAAGTTTCAATGATGAAGTCGTCGCCTTAACATCCGTGCTTGGGGTCACGTTCTTCTTACCAGCCGAGAGCTGCGACTGTAACTCAGCAATCTTACCCTGCTGCGTAGTCATAAGGTCATTCATCATCTTAAAGTATTGGGCTGTCGAAATTTTGGTATCCATATCTCAGAAACTCTCAAAAATTATCTGGAGGCTGTAATTAGAAAATCGAAAATATCCTGAGATACTTTGATGATCTGAGCTGCAGCCTGGTATGACTGCTGATAGCGAATTAAATCCGCCGCCTCTGTATCTAAAGTTACGCCTACGGTTTTATCTAAAAGCGCTTCAGCGTCGTCTTTAACAACCTTGAGCGCTTGGGATGACATCTCAGCAAGGTTGTGCTGGTTACTAACATCTGAAATTAACGAAATGTAGCGCTGAGTAGGAACCTCGTCTCCATTAACGCCAACCTCCTGAACGGCGAGTATACGAGTAATATTCCCGTTATCCCCAATTGCGCCCTCATTCGGCTTTATCGTAAAAACATCCCCAGTCGTCGGAGCTTCCTCGAAAACAACTTTTACGTCATTCACTAAAACACCATTTGGCCAGGTATAGCTTTTCTTTGCCATCACAGTGTCTGTAGTCGTATCGGTTATTTGGACTTGGTTAGCAGACAGGAATGTTAGAGAAAACGGCGGCTCGATAGAGACCTCCGGCAGTGTTGGCTTCTCCTGAATGTCGTAGCGAATACTGACGTCATTGGGCGATCCCGTCACATAGACTAAGAAATCATCATCTAATCTGGAATTAGAAGTTATAGTTGTGGCAAACCCTATCCGGCTAAGATCAGTCGCTTTTCCCTGCCCTGCCCCATGGTTTTGAAATTCAAAGTTTACATTCGTACCCGTGTACTTGACCCTACCAACCCTTATTCCATTCGCTTCATTCAAGAAGTTAGTAGCTTGCCCTCCTGTAGGATTCCCGAGAACGATATTGTTTCCTCTATTCGCGGCAATATTGCGTATAAGAATCTTACCATTTGGATTTACTACTGCCTCGACTCCCGTTGAACCGGTTTGTGCATTTATCAAAGTAGCTAATGCATCAAGTGTCGCTGGCACACCAGCATTAACAATGGTAGTGCCATTTATAGACAGCTTTTTTGTAATATCGAACTGGTCATAACTGTAGGTTAATGTGTTGTCTGCCTCAGCGGTTACATTCGTTGCGCCTTTAATCGTATTTGCCCAAGTAGCAACTTGCGCGGCCGATAAAGTAGTGCCATTTGCAATCGCTAGCGCCGGCAAATTAGTCCCGTTTAACTTGAGCGCGTTAGCCGCTATCAAATTTTGAGGTCCGCCGCTCGAATTAGTCTGGACCGGAAGACCATCCGACAGGCTCACACCACTGGCAAAATTTCCAAGCGTAATTGAAGTGTCCTTATAACCAATAGCCCCTTGCTTATTTACATAGTCGTTTATAAAAGTGGTACCCGATTCTATTGAAGTGGAAGTCGCCAAACCTGCTGCAAAAGGGGCTGCCAATGTATTCGAACCAACAATGTGGTTGTACTCAGAGGTGAACATTTGGAGCTGATGATCATTGACGATCGATGGCTGGATACTTACCTTAAATCCTGCAACGTCCCTCGGTATAAACAGTGCGGGCTCTACTGTATTAGATTTGAAAGATTTTGTTTGGGCAACCCCGAGGATTGTCCCAGTATCGAATTGAGCGTTCTCCTTAAGAGGTTTGGCTCGCATATCGTATTGTAAAGATGGCTCAGTCTCGCGTGAATTCGCTATCGCACCCTCTATTTGTAGCCGATCGGCCGTAGAAATTTGACCAGTGTTCTCAATTGATACCTTTATGTTATCAATAGCTCTCAGATTAGGTCTGATCAGAAACGATTCGCCGTTTTGGAGTGTACCATTTACGGCGATGTTCAGTTTGTTGTATGTAAAACCGTTATCACTCGCTGAATTGCGATTTATGAATGAACTCACCTTCGTTGATAGGTCTGTTACCAGCCATCTTCCTTTTCCAGCATCCCACGTGGCTTTTATATTAACCTTGGGAGTCTCGGAAGAAGCGGTAGCAGTTATTGCTGTTGAGAGCGTTTTATCGCCAGCACTAAGGGCTCTGTACTGTGGAATTAAATTAAACAGCTCTAAGCCAACTTCCCCATTCTTATTCAGTCCCTGCTTGTGCAAGTTATTCACCGACGTGCCGATCGTATTGACCAATATATCTAGATTATCTCGCAAAGGTTCGAAGATCTTATCTCGAAAACTTAGGGTTCCTCCTATGGATCCACTTCGGACCTCACCCACATTAATATTTTTGCCATAGGAATCAAGAATTATCGCAATAGGTCCGCCCGCGACCTCGGAAAATTTAGGTGTTAACAGATATGATTTATTCTCATCGACAAACCTCAT
>CETM01077490.1_pt1 | contig 11959 bp, 6 predicted proteins | sample 361451 | NCBI WGS metagenome assembly CETM01 (sample SAMEA2622690, study PRJEB7988) | marine metagenome | isolation source: saline water (ENVO:00002010), including
CTAACTGTCACACTGTCACAGCCAGTTTTTTTGGCGGTACCAATCGAGAGTTTGTTTGAGACGTTCACTCAGGCGAATCGGGAATTCATAATTCAGATCGTTGATGACGTTTTCGACAGAGCATTCCCAGCATTCGGCCTGAGCCTCACGGATCTTGTCCAGATTGAATGACATCGGCGTGCCACGGGTACGGGAAACCAATTCCGCCAACATTCCGGCCAACCATGAAATCGGACTAGGGATCGTCGCTTGGCGAGCCCCCCGCTTATCCAGAATTCGTTTCAACATGGCTCCCAATCTGGCATAGGTCGGTGCCTCATCACAGACTCCAAAATAGACACCATCACCTGAAGGCGTACGTAGTTTGTCATCCGGTGTCACTCGTTTCCCCTGTTCAGCAACACGCACTACAATCTCACAAAGATCTGCCACATGAATCAATGACACGCGCGGACTGGCCGTTCCTATCACTGCATGCGACCCCATTAGAGCCATCGATCTAAAAATCGGAAACATCTCTGTATTACGTTCACCAAACACCATCCCGGGACGCACAATGGAAATCGGTATTTGATTCGCAAACAACAAGGCTGCACATTCACCTGCGCGTTTGCTGTGTCCGTAGTTGGAAACAGGCCGAGCATCATCAAATTCCATCCGTACTTGCCCTCTAGCAACTGCACCAGATGCCGAAATGGATGAAATCAGCAACAGGACAGGGGGACGCTTTTGTTGCGCACATGCCTGCGCCAAATAGAAGGTGCCATCACGATTAACTCGCATCAATTCCGGCAATGAAAAGGCACTCGTTAATCCTGCCAAATGGACAACGAAATCAGCATCTTCGACAACCTGAACCAGCCTGTCCCGATCATCCAACTCGCCTTCCACCAATTCTGTATCAAGCGTTTCAAGCAGAGTCGTCTCTGAGTTTTTGCGAACCAAACAGCGTACGTGATCCCCGCGGCTGATTAAGAATTCAGCCAAATGCCCGCCAATAAACCCCGTCGCTCCTGTAATTAAATACCGGCTCATCTATTCCCCCTCAGATGAAGGCTCCACAAACACTTTGTCATAAATTCGATACGTCTTGTCCACTGTACATCCGGCTCGTTCCAGAGACTTATACGAAAGATGATTGCTCTCAAGCACCCAGGACACTTCGAGATGCTTTGCCGTCCAGACTTTCCAGAGGTCCTTCAAACGCGAAACAAGCACGACTCCCAAACCCCATTTCTGGTACTCGGGAAGCACATTGGCACTGATCAAACGCATCTTGGTAATCTTCCGACGTTTGGTAAACAACTTGTATCCAAACGGGAACAGCTTGCCCCCAATTTCCTTGATGACTTCGTTGTAATCCAACAGCACGACACTCGCTCCGATGACTTTTCCATCGGCTTCGATGAACGTTGTCAATTCCGGCACGATTAACAATCGTAAGCCTTTTGCAATATGCTCCAATTCTTCGTCACTCATCGGGACAAAGCCCCAGGTTCCAACCAGCGACTTGTTATAGATATCCAGGAAGGTACGAACATCTTCTTTGAATCGTTTCGTGTCGAGTGTCCTCAACTTCAGATCAAATTTTTCTTTGGCGATGTCCACGATTCGAAACATCTTGGGATCGAGCCGATCCACGATGTCAGTAGGGGCATAAAACGCCACAAGATCTTCGACTTTGGCCAGCCCATAATTCTCAAACAGCAGTGGGTAGTATGGAGGGTTGTACGTCATCATGAAACAGGGAGGGCTATGCCACCCATCGATCAACAATCCGACTTCGTAATTGAGCCCGGGATTAACCGGCCCCCGCATATGATGAATATCACGTTCGGCCAGCCAGTCTCGCACTGTATCAAACAAGGCATTGGCAACTTCCTGGTCATCGATGGATTCGAACAATCCAAAAAACCCTAACTGTTCGTCATAGCGTTCGATGTGTCCGCGATTCACAATTGCCTGAATGCGTCCGACAACTTTTCCATCCCGCAAGGCGATAAACGTCTGCGTTTCATTGATGTCATGAAAGGGGTGCTTCGAGAACCCAGCTCGTTCCTTGAGATCGATCAGTAGCGGAGGGCACCACATCTCATCTCCGGCATAGATCTCGTTAGCCAGATTGATAAATTGTTTCTTTTCCCGCCGTGATTCGACTGGTTTGACTGTAATCGTCGACATTGGAACACTCGCTGGTAGATGGCCTACAATCGCTAGTTCTCTAATTGTGGGAGCGCAGCGGTAAGTAGGTCGCAAGTTTTTTTGAACGAACAATCAGGCGTGTAAAATGAAAACGGTATTACCGTCACAACCTGCAGAATAAGCCTGATTCCGGACAAATCAGAGCGCGCAGCGACGCATTATCTAGTCATCAAACTTATGACCTTTATCGTGCCGAATGATTCGCTCTAGATTAGATTCTGCAGCCAAATGGTCATGAGGTCCGCCTAACGAAGTTGTTTGTTCCACAACCTTATCGAGCGATTGAGTCAGCTCATCACTTTTTTGTTGCAGTACGTCTTTCGAGGCAAAGTACTTGCCCAGTGGGCTACTAAGGATGGCCGGCAGGAATAACAGGTCACCTAGCAGTGCGGCGGCAAGCAGTGTGAGCATCAGCACGCCGAATCGCTGAGTCGGAGTAAAGGAACTTAATGCAAAGACGCTTAGACCCAAACCACCAATCAACGTCGTTTGTGTCATGGCCGCTCCGCATCGCTGATAAGCCAGCATCAACGCTCCTCTGCGAGCCAACCCTTTATTTAGCCCTTTTCTAAACCAGGTTAGAAAATGGATCGTATCATCCACGGCAACACCCATCGCAACGCTGGCCGTCATCATGGAGCCGATGTCCAATGCCGCTCCGATGTGTCCCATCAAACCGAACACCAGGATGACAGGAAAGACGTTCGGAATCATGGAGACCATGCCCCCACGAATGTTGACAAAATTCTTCCTACTGAGATTTCCATTACGCATCATCACCATCATGACAATCGCAATCATCACAAAGGCCAACCCAATACTTTCAATCAAGCTATTGAGCAACTCGTTCTGAGCCTTATACACAATGGGCACAACGCCGGTGTACACAATGTCGAATCCTGAATCGGTATGGTCCGGCGTCTTCAGAACAGTCGCTAGTCCCTGTTGGTCGAATCCACTTATGTCAATGAAGTTCGTGGAATTGGCGGCGATCAGTTTGGTATCAAAGACCGAGTGATCGGCAACGGAAATAACATAGTCATAATTCGCCAAACGCGACTTCCATTGCTCTTCGGAGAGCTGGCTTAGCATTTCGGCAGTACGCTCGTTTTCGGGATCCAACCACCATAACTGATTGGGGTGCCGCGGATGGTTGTAAAACCCTTTAACCAGCAGCAGTGAGTTTAGCGTCTTGGAAAACAATCCAACGCTATCGACAGAGGCACTGGTCGATTTATTACCAGACGACTGGTCAGTACTATCGATTGCCTGAGGTCTTAAAATAGGCCGGGTTGGATCCGCTCCGATCATCAGGACTTTGTTTTTATCAAAGAAGACGTTTTCAGGATTGTACTCTCCACTACCTGTTCCGCGATCGGCTTCGAACCGGTGCAACAGATAGTTGCGAAACTGATAAGCCATCTCAATCGGCTCAACCACTGATTTCAGGCTAGTTACAAACTCGCCGTAATCCACATCGTTCAACGCCCCGAGCCGGAGACTGATTCGCCAAAGCTCATTCTTTTCCGTTTCTGAAAGTGACTCATACGCGAGATAATCTTCATCCATCAACTGCTGTACACTTTGTTCGAGCAGAGAATTGGTTGTGGAACGAACTGTCCTGGAACCCGCCGGCGGTAGTTCCGGAGCAAATGTAATCGCCGACATCCCCTGTCCAATCACATCCTGACCGGCATCTCCGAACACTTCTTCAACGGCAAGCTGAATACTCTCCACCAATTCAACTCGTTCCAGCAAAGTGAGCTGGTACTTCTGATGATTGCGTTCCGCCACTGATTCCGGCGGATGTTCAATCCGTTGCTGCCGGTCCGGCAAAGCGGTCTCCGGGGCCACTTTAACCACCATTTCCATCGGAGTCAGTTTGCCAAAATTCTCTTCCATCCATTCATAATCACGGATGATCTTCGCTTGTCCGTCAAACAACTTAAGCAGTTGTACAGACATATTGACTTTGGTCAGGCCCCAGATGGAAAACCCAAGTACACAGAAACCAAGACAAATAACCAGCTTGTAGTGGTCCATGACGTTTGTTCCAACTCGCATCCAAAAACGAGTTAGCAATGACTCTTCGTTGGCCTTTTTCTTGTTTGATTTGGGTTTATCGAATTTTGGAACCCAAAGTTTGAGCGCTGCCGGGAGGTAGGTAAACAAAAGCACGAGCGTTGCCAGGACACCCAACCCCGAGTACAAACCGAAGTTTTTGATCGGCGTAAGATTACTGATATAGAGTGAAAATAATCCTAACGCGGTCGTAAACGATGCGATCGTACATGGCCATGCTCCGTGAGACAACGCGCTCTCACTCGCACGCAATTCCCCTTCTTCAAACACCGCATCGCGATAGTAGTTGACGATATGGACTGCGCCGGATATCCCCAACACATAGACCAGGGAGGGCATCGACAATAATACTGAGTCAACAATTCCACCGGCGTATCCAACGATAGCCATACTCATCAAAGCACCAACGCCACCGACAAAGAATACCATCAGCGTGACATTAATGCTGCGGAAGCTGAGATAGGACAGCGAGACACCCAGAATGATGGAAAGTCCGACCAGACGCCCAAGTGTAATCTGACCCTCTTCATCGATCGAAGCGTTATCCACAGGTGGTCCGCCCATTCGGATGACTTTGCCTTCCAGCCTGGCTTCGGTCGCCCATGGGGCCATCGAGGGTTTGGGAGGTGCCACGACACCGGACTCTTCCGCCAACGCAACCAGTTTCCCTCGTGGTTCCTGACCGATCCCACGACCGACCACTTTTTTCAGATGAGCTTCCCCAATATCACTCAGAGTGACCACGATGCATGTTTGACGAGCAGGTGCCGTAACATCCAATACTTCAAAAAACTCGTACCAGAGTGCAGCTCGTTCTGTTGCTGTTGCCTGATTTAGCGCCTGCCTGTCTCCGGCGAATCTTTCTGTGACTGCCTGCTCTACAAACTGCTCTAATGCGGCTTCCCAGCCTGCAGGCAACTCAGCCAGTTTTTCGGCCGACAACGCTTCTACAAAAGCTGGTGGAGTCCAGTCAAAACCCGGCAGATTAACCGGCGCAAAAAGCGTCCCAGTCAGACGACTATATGCGAGTTGCTGAGCATACTTATGTCGGTTTTCATCCGACATGTTTTGCCCCCGCGGCAAGAGCACTCCGTTGGCTCCCGCTAATTCTTCAATCGCATCCGGCCCGGAGCGGACGGACGTAAAGTATCTGGAAGTCAGTTTGCGTGGGTCATCATAAAAGTCATTAGACTCGCCTGTCTGACGAAATTCCTCACCAAATTGATCAATCGGATCAGCATCGACTGAGATATTTTTCAACACACCACGACGGAATGACCGCTTGAGATTGGCGATGACGTCATCCGTCTCATTGGAGCGCCAGAGCGTCCCGTCTTCGGTGATGAAGTAAGATTTATTGTCATTCCCTTTAAGCCATTTTTCACCACGGCCGGCAAAGTCATAGTTGTAATCGTCCAGGTCAAAAACATATAACCCTAACTCATCGGCAACTTCCCGGGCACGAAACAGTTCGGCAGCATAACGTCGATTGGCTAGTACTTTTTCGAGCTCATCACCTTCCAACTTGGGATCAACCGCTGGCAGCAAGGCCGGGTCGGTGACAATTTCATTTTTGAGCTTCTCAATAAGCAGTTGAAAACTCTCGTCGTCCTCGTTACACCCTTCCCAGGTGACGACAATAAACTGCTCACCCAAAAAATGCTTTCCGAACCAATTCAATTCCTGAGTCTCCGGGTAATCCGAGGGGAGCCAGTTCTTCACATCGTTTTGCATATTCTCCATGGCGGTACGGGAGCCACGTAGTGCAAACGGCACGAGAAAGCAGACAATCATCAACACTAATAATGCGTTGGAAACTCCGAGAATCGGAGCTTTACGATTGAGCAGAGGTAGTTTTTCGTTCTCGGACAAAGTTAAAACCTGGATACCGGAGGGATCATCAGTAGGTTAAACGCGCATAGGTTGCCTGTCGGTAAGTATAAAAGAGTACCCGTGCGTACCTTACGCGTCTACGTCAATGTAGTTTATGGATTCCACGAAGCAGATCGAATCCGGATGAGCAGATCCCCTCTCTTACCCAAACCTCCAAAAACCGGCTAAAAACTTGAGCGGAATATATCAATTGAGCCTGTTGGGGGTTTATTCCCAGCAATTCTCGAACGTGGTACCATCAAAGGACGAACCAGGCGAAGAGACATCCAGCCTCGACCAGTTGCCCGTTCATTCCACTGAAATCGCGTATCTATATATAAGCATCGTATATATAAGCATCGTATAAATATAAGTATCGTATAAGCATGGTATAGACTTCTAATACAGATACATGAAATCAACCTGAATGCACGGCCTCGACGGCAGTCTTTTCAAATCATGAACACGCATCCCCCGAGAAATCTCCGGAACTTACTCAATGGCACTCACTACAAATGATTTCTGTCCTTGCGGCAGCGGCGATAAGATTCGATTTTGCTGCGGTAAGGAAGTCGCAAAAGAGCTCGATAAGATCTCCAATGCTATCGAAGGCGAGCAGTACATCGCCACGCTAAAGCAAATCGAAACTCTAGTTGAAGAAAAAGGAAACCTCGGCTGCCTACTCGCACTGCGGGGCATCGCCCTAATGGCAACCGGCCAAATTGATGCCGCTCAGGAAAACGCTTTGGAGTTTCTCGACATCGAGCCGGAAAACTCAACGGCCTGGGCACAACGAGCAATCACTAGTGCTGACGAACCACACAAGGTGATGGAGTACGTGCAGAAGTGTCTGGAGTACTCGTCCACCGAACAAATTCCACAGTTGATCTTACCAGCAATCCAACGAGTCACCGACGCTCTGTTTTCAACCGGCAACCTGTTCGCAGCGTTCTCTCATCTCACGTTGGGCTCTGCGATTTCACGCGGGAATCAGCAAGCTGTGATGAGAATGTTTCAGTTTGTTCAGAATCCAGACTATCCTCTGCTACTTAAGCAACGCTTGCCGCTTCCACCTAAATCTGAAGAGGCGGTTTATGCCGACACTTATGAAGAAATCTTCGAGCTCTCACGACGGGGCGCTTGGTTTTTGGCCTTGGACAAAGTCGAAGACCTGCTTGATGAACATCCTAACGACACGCACCTACTCAAAGCGGCCGCAGTCTTGAATACCTATCTGGGGCAGGATGAGGGAGCCGATGTCTGGCGGCAATACATCGCTTGTCTAGATTCAGCTTCGGATGAAGCCATCGAAGCAGAGGCTTATGCCCAAATGCTCGAAAACCAATCCAATCCGGATGTGCAACCCATTCATCGAATCACCTACTCGGTCACCGATCTGGATTTGATTCAGGAAATGCTTGTTGCCAGCGACCAGGCTCGTCTCGTGCCTTCGCCCGGTTTTTCCAACGACGACCCGGACAATCCGCCTCCACGTGCGATTTTTGTTTTGACCGATCGTGCCCAACCGGAAAGCGGCGTCGAGCTGTCATTGGAAGACGTCCCTACCGGGATCGCTTCGGTCTATCTGTTTGGTAAACAAACCGACCGTGATGCCCGCATTGAATTGGTTCCCAGTTCCATCGGAGGTGAAGAAGGAGCTGGCAATATCCTGGTCGACATTACCGACGGAAACCTTGGTAAGCAGGAAGCCTCGGATGAAATTTCGCAAGTTCCCGTTTTGACCGACACGATGGCCTGGAATCCTGTCTTTCCGGAAGACACACCTCAGGAAACAATCCAGGAACTCTCGCTTGAACACCGGACACACAGCCTGCAAACAGTCTTCCCAAAAATCAAGCTGGCGGCACTTGGTGGAGTGACACCCGAGGAGGCATCTGTCGACTTTGAAGCTCGTATCAAACTAGACGCATGTCTATTAATCCTCGAGTCCAATCTACAGTGCAGGGACCACCAGGCGACACTGGACGACGTCCGTACATCGCTTGGGCTCTCCCCCATTGAAACGGCTGATCCCTCGGAGATTGATCTCAATCAGGTCCCGGATATCCGCCTCGCTCGCTACGATGTGACCAAACTATCCACAGAACAGCTCGGGGACGTTTATCAGCGGTGTTTCTTTGTTGGTTTCCGACGCGGCTTCATTCAGGCTGCCGAAGAGATCTTAGCTCGAGACGAAAAGCCGGAACACGTCAACCTTCCTGACGTCTATGCGGCATTGCTGGATACACGCGAGACGATAGAAGATCGTCTGGCACTTGTCGAAGAGGCCAAAGCGGCAGCGATCGCACAGGATGAATCACCGGCCGCATGGTTACTTCGCGAAGTCCCGCTAAGACTGATTAACCAGGAGGCTCAGGCCGCATCAGATATTATCCGAAAGCTGGAAACCGATCACATCAATGAACCCGGTATCGCCGAGCAATTATACGGACTGCTTGTCCAAATGGGCGTCATGAATCCGGATGGCTCACGAGCCGTACCCGGAGCGGCACCTGCTGCCGGAAACGATGGCGGCGTTTGGACGCCTGGTTCAGAATCTCCCTCTGGCGGAGAGTCTGAAGGCTCCGGACTCTGGATTCCCGATTAGAAACCTCAACAAGGTAATTTCCCATGACCAGCGAAATCGATCTGCGATGGATGCAATACGCTCTGGAAATTGCGCATCGAGGACAGGGAGCCGTTGAACCCAATCCTATGGTGGGGTGTGTCATTGTTAAGGATGAGCAAATCATCGCCGAAGGTTGGCATGAGCAATACGGTCAGGCACATGCCGAAGTAAACGCTCTTACACAAATAGATTCTCAAGACCTTACCGATGCGACTTTATATGTAACCCTCGAACCCTGCAGTCACCACGGCAAAACTCCACCCTGTAGCCAAGCCGTCATCGAATCGGGAATAAAACGAGTGGTCGTTGCCATGCGTGATCCGTTTCCTGAAGTAGATGGACGAGGAATTTCCCAACTTGAAGACGCTGGAATCGAAGTGACCGTCGGCGTTGCCGAAGATAATGCCAAGCAACTTAACGCTCCCTACCTTCTCAGCCAAACTGAAAAGCGACCGTGGGTTATTGGCAAATGGGCCATGACGCTCGATGGGAAAATCGCTACACACAAAGGCTCGAGTCAATGGATCTCGAGCAAACGCTCGCGTGAAATTGTGCACCAGATTCGTGGGCGAGTTGATGGAATCGTCGTCGGACATCAGACTGCCTTAGTGGACAACCCCCTACTGACCGCTCGTCCGACTGGTATTCGGAAGGCGACTCGAATCGTTGTGGCTCGTAATCCCAATCTCAGTATGGACTCACAGCTTGTTCAGTCTGCTGCAGATCAGCCCGTCATCGTTACAGCAGGCCCCGATGCAAACCCCGGCTATCTACAGGAGTTACGCCAACACGATGTCGAAGTTCTTACATTTAGCAGTAATGACTCAATTTTAACCGAGCTGTTAGGTGAACTTGGCCGACGCCATTACACTAACCTTCTGGTCGAAGGTGGTGCCGGGTTACTCGGCACCTGCTTCGATCAACACTTACTCGATGAAGCTCACATTTTTATCGCACCTAAATTTGTCGGTTCGGCTGACGCGCCGACTCCTATTGGTGGTCAGGGAATCGAGCAAATGAGCGATGCCATCGAGTTAACCCAACGTAAAGTCGAATCCATCGATGACGACATCTATATCTCTGGAATTGTCAGCCGCCGCAATTCGCTCGACGTATAATAAAGTTATGTGCCGTTCGAGATTTCTACCCTTAGTCGCACTGATCCTGACCAGTGCCGCCGTCAATGCTCAATCAACGTCGTCGACCAATCCGAATGAGGATGCGTCACTACGGAATTTTGTGCAGCGGGCTGTCCAGTTTTTAGATAGTGCTCAACTCCAGCAACGACAGCAGGCAGAAAAGGCGCTGATTGATCGAGGCCCCAAAGTACTGGACTTGCTGCCAACGGATTTAGAACCTTATTCATCGGAAGTTCGCACGCGTCTCGACCGAATTCGCCAAAAACTCTATGAAGACGTGGCGATTCAAACGGCTTCCGGTTCCCTGGTCTCGCTGACCGGCACCTTTCGGTTGCATGACGTGCTTCAAGAGCTCGAGCAACAAACCGGCAATCTGATCGTGACTTCGCGAGAATTTGGAAACACACTCGAACTCGATTTAGAAAAAGTCCCGTTCCATCAGGCACTGGATCAGATTCTGGATCAATCCGGTCTGGAACCGGAGCCTTACTTCGCACCTCATCCAAATCAAATTCTCATCAAACCTGCACTCGCTGGTGCCGTTGCACGCACTAATCAGGCAGACTACACCGGTCCGTTCCGGATCGCTGTGGTCAAAGTTAATTCGAGTAAGGATCTACGGTTTCCCAATGCCAGTGCGTGCACGTTGACCCTACACGTTGGTTGGGAGCCACGTGTACGCCCGCTCTATCTCACGATGACCGCTGAGAAGCTGAAGGCTGTGGATGATGCCGGCAATGAAATCACTCCGTTAATCGACGGTGAAAAAACACTCAATGTAGAAGGGACGGCGCCGTTGGTTGAATTAGAGATCCCTTTCACTCTGCCTCGAACAACTGCCAGGCAACTGCAAACTGTCACCGGTACAATCTCAGCCATGGTGCCTGGTCGCAAAGAGCATTTTGAATTCTCCAAATTAGAAGCCAGCTCTTCATTTCCAAAGCAACAACGACGGGCAGGAGTGACGGTGACCGTACAAAGCGTTCGACAAACCGACCAACAGACAATTGTTGAATTAGATATCCATTACAGAGATGCTGGCAATGCATTCGAATCACATCGGGGTTGGACCAATCGTAATCTGGTTTACTTAACCCGTGACGGAAATAAACTTGCGCTCAAGCCTCGTCGGGAAACCATCGCTCAAAAGAAGCAGGCTGTTACTTACCGTTACACCTTCGATACGCAGGCGGAGCTCGCCCGTATGACCTTTAATTACCACACACCTGCACTGTTACTAAACAAAGAAGTGGAGTTCGAACTCAATGCTATTCCACTTCCATAATCTTCAGTCGTATCTTCGAGTCGCCGGGATGCTAACAGTGCTGGTCACAGTTTATGCGATTCAGTATGAGATCCAGGCCCAGGCTGAAAGCAACAATGAGGTCGTGGTAGCAAGCGTCAACGATGATCGTATTTTTGAACAACCGTTACTTGAAGAGCTCAAATTACTTGCCGGTGACCTGGCCATGAACTCGCCGGAATACCAGCGACTGCGAAAACAGGTGTTAACAAGTGCGATCCAAAGACGGCTGGCATTGGCGTACCTGACGCAGATTGATCAGGCTGCCAGTGCTGATGATATTCAACTGGGAGTCATCCAACTGGAAAAACGACTCGCTTTAAAACAACAGTCCATCGAGGAATACTTACAGGAAAAACACATCAACCGCGAAGAATTGCACCATCGTATTGCCTGGCAGATCTCCTGGCCTAAGTACTCCAATCAATTTCTCAACGACAAGAATTACGAGAATTTTTATCTTCGCAATCGGTCACAGTTCGATGGAACACAACTCCAGGTTTCGCAGATTCTATTCCATACGAATCAACAGCAAGACAGAACACTCGTTCAAACTCGGGAATTGGCAGAAAATGTATTACAGCAGTTAAGTAAAGGTATCATCGAATTCCCGGATGCCGCTCGGAAATACTCCGACAGCCCGACCGGGAAGACGGGAGGAGCGGTCGGTTGGATAAAGTTTGGCGGTGCTATGCCACGCACTTTTAACGAAGCAGCATTCGCACTCAAGCC
>CETM01457061.1_pt1 | contig 11941 bp, 1 predicted proteins | sample 361451 | NCBI WGS metagenome assembly CETM01 (sample SAMEA2622690, study PRJEB7988) | marine metagenome | isolation source: saline water (ENVO:00002010), including
AGGTTCTACCATGAAGCCATGGGCTTTGGACGTATTTTGAGGTCTGCTAACAGACTTAGTCCAACATCGAGCTTGGTAATAGTAAATATTAGTCCACATCGGGGTCTTAAAGCTGTCCTTAAATGTCAGCCCGGAAGGCGAAAATGCATGCGTGAGGCCACCGTGGTCAAAGAATGATCCTGTGTAGCCTATTCTTGTTTGATGAGGCAGTGAAATTGCTGGGCGCCTGGTTGCTTTAGTATCTACATGATTTCTTCCCATAATGACATGACCCTTATGAGCCTTTGCATATTGTCCTAGATGAGGAATTAGCGAATCATAATATCTCTCGTTTTGAGTTGTTAGACGTACACCTCTCAGCAAACTAGCAGGAAAGGGCTTAGCAGTAGACTGAATGTTGTTGTGAAATACCCAGTTGCCACCTTTATTGTATTTTGAATGAATCCCAGAGCCTCGGGTGCTGTAATAATAAGATGAAGAAGATCCGAATTCATCCTCCCCACCGTGCCACCCGGGGAAGCCGTTCATGCTGTACTGGCCTGAAACATTCTCCTTTTCATACCACGTCCTGCCTGCATTTCCTGCCACACCCATGTCAGCACGTGTGGTCCCACCATGCTTTGATCCCCAGGCTGGGGCGCCGTACGGAGTAGGGCTGAACTGCATTACCATCTTGCCTTTACTAAGGGCGTCTTCGTAGCGGGCGCCTGAAAGCAGTATCTTGACAGGTTCTGAAAGTACTTTCCAGATATCACCACCTACAATACTCTGTCGCCAACGTCGTCGGGTGGCTCCCTGCATATTACCACTAAACGCAGTTTTGAATTTGCCGCCGTGCCACCCATCAACTAGACCCTTGATTCCTGGTGGGCCGCGGAATAAATTATCGATATAAGATCCAGAATATTGATCTCTCGGTGCTATCATGTACTGATCTATTACGGGATCGTTTCCTACTACTTCATGAACAGCATCTGACGTCAGGTTCTGATTTAGTGATGGCGTATACGGTTTCCCTTCTTTGAAAAACGATCCATAAAATGTAACTGTAGCTGATCCTGTTGAAAGCAGCTTTATGTACGAACCAGACATCTCATTGGCTTGCAAGCCGTATTCAGTTATCATGGGTAGATAATCTATGCCGAACACAAGCTCATCTTCGGGCATCAAAAGATATGGATGCTGTCGCTGTGTTGGGTCATCACCAGAGCCTGAGGCAGCCCATGTGGGTCCGCCGCCGGCGGAAGTATTTGAAAGTGTCACGGGATACAGAACATCGACAGGCCTACCTGCTCTATTTATTGTTCTGCAGTCGTCAACATCTGCAAAGGGCAAGCTGTACTGGCCTTTGGCTTCTCCGGTTATAAGTGCTTTAACAAAGTCCATTCCGGCTGAGCCTGTCAGGTTTCCTTGCCCCCCATCACCCCGGAAGTTGGTCTTTCCTGTATGTCTGTATGGGAAAATGTTCTTCCAGCCTGTACCGCCTGGCCAGAAGCCGTACAAAACACTCCTGTCTTTGTGCTTTGAGGTAAAGTGCCTGACCTTTGATGCGGGTCCGCCAGAGGACCCTCCCGATGTGTCGTAACCATTAGCGTATGCACCAGGGCCAAATACTTGAAACTGGCCTAGACTTAATCTGCCCTGAACAGCCGGGATTATGTCCATTATTATCGAACCTGTATACACTCCGTTCTGAGTGCCAGATGCTACTTGGTCAGACCACTCCTGCTCTGTCAGTGTGAGCTTATGTTCCCAGTTGTGACTCCAAGCCGGTCCGTGTTGTGGTTCATAATCATTTGGAAAGTTCGATGCAGTTATAGCGTTAGTTCCTTGCGCTTTTACCGAATCAACTGCATGGCGTGTATCATTATAGAATGTTGCAACGCCCGAGCATATCAAGTATCTTTCAGTTCCTGACACTACGAGGGGGTGTGTATATTTTTTAAGATTATCTTCATCATATGCCGAGCCTGCATGCTGGTTTGTGTGCTTTGGAAATCTAGTCGGTCGAATGTGAGGAAACTTTGGTCTGGTTTGACGATAGATGAAGAACACCATACTGTCTTCACAATGAATCTGCCTGTGCATGACTCGACCCACTGCAGAGTAGTAATCACCGGCAGAGCCGCCGGCATAATTCTTATCTGTGTATGATGATGCGTTGTCGCCACCAAAGGCTTTAAAAGCTTGAACAGGAAGTTCTACACGAATTCGCTCTAAGAGGAAAGGTTGTTTTATATAGTCTGAAACCTTTACTACCTGTGAAGATGTCGCATGATATTTTACCCCGTGTGGCGCCATCGCATGTATAGAGGGCCTGCCAGTTGTAACGTATGAATGTTCCTGAAGATAGCTTCCTGCCACGCGGGTTCTTGGTGGGGGCTTAAACTGTTGTGGGTAAGATGCTGAAATAACTGTATCTGACCTTCCCGACCTGTTGGCACTGGACTCAACACTACTCGCATAATCGAAGTGAATTCTTGCCCCTGAAGCAGGATCGTAGAGGCCTATCTGTTCCCACTTCCCTGCGAGAAAGTTATAATACACAAAGCCTGTGTAGTCTCCTATCTCGATAGGTCCTCCTGGGCGGATTAATCCGGGAAGATTAGCAGTTTTGGTAGATCTAGAATCTAACCAGTGTGTTCCAGCGGAACCACCACCCGAACCGTTATGACCATCATTCTCATTTGCTGATATCGCGTCGGAACCTTCGTATTCTCTCGCCATAGCACGGAGTGTGCTTCTTCCAACATTCCAGTGTTTAGCTGTTTCGTCGTCCCAAGACCCAACCGCAGTACCGTATGCCGGTCCTGTGTGCATCCACTTTGTCAGAACCATGTCGTGTTTTGGGGTTATATTGACTGTGAATGAAGCTTTTGACGCCAGAGGTGCTTCGAGATCCGGATAAATGTGCGAAGGAGTCCCAATAAGATTTGATCCTGTCGCGATGAGGGTCTTTCGATCATCGAAGGGTACTAGGTCGTCGCCCTTTGTGAAAGTCACCCTTGTGTCTGATATTCCTGGGCGGGTTGACCCGAATGTCTTTAGGTCTGTTACAGGCATTCTGTCCATTTGAGGATGATCTCTATCAAGCATCATTGGGAAGTCAGTCACGTTAATTTCTGGCGTGAACTTGCCGTTATTAACAATCCTGTTGATCCCTGGCTTCTTTAAGGCCCGATCAAAGAAAGCAACCTCAGCGAGGGATCCAGAAAATGAGCCTGTCATTCCTGTGTTAGCTGCAGTCCTTGCTGCTTTTACAGAGTAGTGGCCGAGGACGACATTTTTTCCATCAGAAATAGTCGGGTGAGGTTCTTTAATTCTTTTGAAGCTATTCACATTGCCTAAAGTTGCAGATGTGACAAGCTGCTTTCCGTTTAGCCAAATTTGCATTCGGCCGCCGCGGACTTTAGGATTAACAATTGGCAGAAAACCTACAAGCTTAAACAAAGATTTTATTTTGCCGCGCCAGTGTGCATTAGATCTTCTGACTTTACCACCTCTGTAGACAAAGGCTATATGATGCCAACCTTCTGGTAGGCCCCTGTTGGGTAGTGAGCCAGTAGGGACAGTCTTAAAATATTGACCGTTTGCGTAAAGATTGTTCGTTTCTACAGAGACAGTGGATAAGTCAGCAGTCTCGTCGTCAATACCGTACACCCACCACTTAATGGACCACCTACCTGTGTCTAGATCTCTTTTAATTCTGGCACGAGATAGAGTTCCAGACGTGTCATTCTCGATAGTAAAGAAGCCGTGGTAGTCGTTGCTTATGGCATCATCATGATGATTCCCCTTATCTTGAACTTTAAACCACATCGACATTGTCCAGGGCTTATCTCTTCTGCGACCATTTTTAAAGTCTCTAACAAGACGCATCTTTGGAACGACATTATCAGTAAATGAAACATACGATGCCATGGTTCCAGTCTGGGGTAGGAAAAGAGCTCTTTGGCCTCCCCATCGGGATAGTTGATCGGGGCTCATAAGTTTCAAGTCTTCTTCACGAGGTTTTGTGAACGGACCCTTAGAGCTTGTTGTAAATGACTTGGCAAATCTTTGATCAGTTGTAAATGTAGCGTTACCAAACAGCGTCCCTGTAAGGCCCCACTGTCCTGAATCTAAAAGTCTCTGGTCTCCAGCGCCAGGGTGTCCTTTTGAACCAGTGATGTTAACCATCGAGCCATTGCCCACCATCGACGTTGCGACGTCGTTATAAAGTGTAGTCCCTATCTTGATTCTACCCTTCCACGAGGTGTGACTTGATGAAGCAGCAAGGTTCTGTAATCGCCACCATGCCATGAGCCTTTCTTTTCTCACAGCGCCCTTGTTGACTTTGTCTAATTCTCCAGGAAAGATATCTGCATGCTTCTTGAAGATAATTGTATTAGTGTCATCGTAAGAAACGTTGTAACTTCCATGGCGATTGTCAATTCCTGATCGCTGAATTGTCGGGTAGGATCCTGTCTTATTATCCTGAATGTAAAGACGTTCTCTCTGGGGAATTACGTCTAACACGCCTGACTTTCTTTCATAGGCACCTAGACACGCTCCGTAGATCGTGTAGATATCTCGATCGGACAGTTGAATGGGCCAAGTGATCCACTGCGCTATCCTTCCAATAAAGTGTCTTTTGTTAACATAACCGTCGCTGTCATCTGGGTTTACATCCCATCTATTTTCCGTCCAGGCACCAAAAATATGAGATATGTAGTTTGTTGAACTACCAGGAAGACCGTCTGTGTTTGAGGAGCCTCCCCAGCTAACATTAAAATCAAGTGTTAGACGCTTTCCGTTCAAGTATATTCTAGGTGGCTTGCCTCCCTTTACATCCCTTGAAATTGCTAAATGATACCACTTGTCAGGTTTTAAAAGACTCTTTTTCTTTGTCCTTAGCTGGTAGTTGTATTCGTCATCTCTGCCCGACGCGGGGTCATCTACTTCCCATGCTAAAGCGCCGTCCTCGAGACGGTACCATAGCATTTCTTGATTTGTGAAATTAAAGAGAGCCATTCCGACTTTGTCACCGTCAACAGTTGTGAATATTGATCTAGAAGGCTTTATCCAAACCATTGAAGTATATTCATTTTCAAATACAATATCTTCAGACTGGCCTGTAGCTACTGTGCCGTCAGACTTTGTAAGGTTGATAGAAACTGGGTGATAAATTCTAGCGGTTGTCTGATTAGTTGCTGCAGCCCAATGGAGATTCCAGTTTGCAGCAGTTTTTGACCCAGTCATTTCATTGATCTGAATCGAATACTTGTGTATTCCCCTCCTTAGAGAAGGTCCCCATGGTACATCTTCATGATGCCATGTTGATGGTTTTCCAGTAGCATTAGTCCCTGTAGCGTGATAAATTTCAGCGTGATTAGCCTGTCCGGAGCGGTCATGTAAATAGCCTCCGGATGCGCCTATGTCAGTACCAGATACATCATTCATAGACAGATACATCAGAGGACGTTTTGTAGTCGATCCGTCCCAGTGACTACCGTTAAGGGCGCTGACTATGTTGGACCCAGTTGGGTGAAAATTTACTAACTTTTGTCTATTAAGTCTTGTGTCGCTCATCTCTTTTTTCCACCGAATGCTATTGAATCTGTTCCGAAAACGTCGTTATCATAAGTAAACCCTGCACCGGATGATTTGTAACCATGGCTTAAATCAGTCCACTCTCTAGTCCCTCTCATAGTCGACGTCAGTATTGCGTGGGGGCCACCGATTTCGGCGGCTCCTTCAGTAAATCCAGTTGTGCGGTTTGAAGGAACATCTGTGTCACCTGCATATGCTCGAATATATGATACATCAGGCAGACTAAGGGTAATTGTGTTGTTGCCGGCAGGCCCTGGTGTTGATTGAGACAAAAATAGGTGTCTAGATATTCCTGAGGTTCCATGAGTGTAGCCCAATTGGATTTTTAACTTATTTCCGCCGCTTGAGGCTGATCCTGTAGATGCTGCAGTTACACCGTATGTCATAGCATGATGCAATGATCCGTAAATTGCTCTAGCTAGTTTTGCAGTTGTACTAGCATTTGAGTAGCCTATTTTTGTTGAAGTAGACTGCTCAATAGTCTTCGAACTATCAATGGAAGCAGAAAAAATATTGCCATCTGCATCTGCGAACTTTAGACCATGTCGGGCATCAAAGCCAGCTCGACTGTGCACACGAATTCTCACACTTGCTGCTTTTGAACTCATTACATATTTTGTAAATTGCGAAAGTGTGTCTTTGAATGGTTCCGCTTTTCTTTCGATATCTGAAATATATCCGTCTACTGGAAGGTTAAATGCATCCGATCCACTTACAAATGCAATCCCCATCTTTTTGGCTTTTTGTCTGACAAACTTTATTCTTGTTCTAAAGTTTCTGTACGTTGTTGCTCCGGAAAATTGTGATACAATTGATCTATATGCTTCTGATGCTGTCACGTTATTGACAATATAAGTCCCTGAACTAAAACCTCTCGCCCGAAAGTCTATTCGCCTATTTCCGTCTGAACCTGATGCTTTTTGGTCTAGGCGTACGTATGTGTTCGACCGATTTGAGCCAGAATTGGGATACGTTACAACTCTAGGGCGATTTGTACTCGGATCATTAATTGGTTTCCCGTCTGCATCGAATGCTGTCTCTTTGTAGGCTCTATCAGATCCTGATATTGCCAGTCTACCTAAATTATATGCGTGATGCAATTCCATCCTAAAGAGGTGCATCGCTCTAGTAACTTGAGACTTTGTTTGGGAACCCGTTGTTAAGCCAGTACCGGCTGATGATGTTAAGAGAACACGCCATGTCCCCCTTCCTGTTCCGCTCGAAGAAGGTCTATTTCTTAACTTTCCAAAAGTACCTGTTGACCTAGACGTGCTGTTGACAAATTCAAAACACACAGCCTTCCCTTTTGTGTCTGTCAATATAATCTTGTCTCTATTGTGGGGGACTTTATTAAATCTAAGGTAAGCATACGCCGGCTTAGCACCAAGGCCAAAGATATTTTCTTGCGCATCAATAAATGGATCTGTTACTTTATCATCTCTTCTGGCCCCGTGAGGAGCAGACAATGGCGTTGACACTTGTTTTGCTGGGTTTTTATTGTCATATTTCTGCTCAATAATTGTCGATCCAAAGAGCACGCTTCCTTCGCCTCCCATGAATGATGCTCGAACGTCTCTAGCAAGAAAAGGAGCTTCAGGTGAAGCCCAAGAAACTTTAGTTCTGATTGGAAGGGGTTCGATGTTTCCATCAAACTGAGCTGGGTCTCTCATTGAAACATTTGTTATGATCACAGGATACTGTTGGTGGCCATTGTCTTGCATGTAATCGATAGCACCACCAAGAGCGCGGGTCACAACATGCTTCATTGTCGAATTGCCGCCCCTAAATGTTAGAACACCATCCCGACCTGGAGTTGCACCAACACTGGCCGTATTAAACGTACCTGTTATAAAGCTAAAAGCAGACGGGTAAATAGAGGCATCGTTTTTTCTATTTTCAAATAATGTTGCGACCCCTGTTACAGATGTAGTGGCGGCTCTAAGTATGCGCGGGGAGATATACGTGTTGCCGGCAGTTCCCGTTACAGTACTAGTTAACTTTACAACATTTCCCACTCTTCTTGCAACAATTTGATTGGAATTTGTTTGACCGTTTACTGCAGATGTGAATGCGGCTGCCCATAACTCGCCTCGGCCGAGGTTGCCTGTTGCCAAAGTCAGTGAGGCTGCGGTGACGGTGACGGCGTGGAATCCACTGGCCTTGAACGCTGTGGTGTTTGCAGAGGAAAGCTGGCCCTTTCTTTCAAAGTAGAAAACAGATTTTGTTCCATTTGCCCCTGTTAAAATTAAACCATTTGCCATGGAAGACCCGCTCTTGATCGGCTGATATCCCCTAAACTCTAGCGAGGCGGAAGCTTTGGATCCTACCACAGTACGAGATATATCCTTTCTGAGCCTCTCGGCATCAGCTAACTCTTCAAAAGGAGTATCGTCTCTGAATAGCTTTGCATCTCCGTATATATTTTTATCTTGTTCGTGTGATATTACATCATCTGTGCTTAATCTTGATATGCCGCTAATTTTTGGTGCATTGGAAGAACGCCATCGCTGCTTACTACTTAAAATGCTCACACCTTGGCGAAGATGATCGATAGCAGTCGTATCCATTCTTCCAAAGAATTTTCTAGCATCATATAGAGCTTTTACTTCTTTCTCTGTCAGCGCTGTGTGCCACATACTGAACTCTGCCATTTTTCCAGCAAAGAAATTATTTGCTGTCGTGGAGCCAGTAAATGCAGTTCCAATAACTAAGTCGCCGCCTGCATTTTCTGTAGCTACATAACCTGACTGTGTTGTACCAGCGTTCCCAGAAGACACCAGGTTACCGTTCCTGTACATCTTGATGCCTTGATGGGTGTACGATCCAGTTTTACCCGAGTATGTCACACAGATGTTCTGCCAAACCCCTGTTTGTATTCCTGAACCTGATATGCGAAGATCTGTTGTTTTTAAGACATGTTTACTTGTAGACTCATCCCAAAGTTGAAATACGAGCTTTGCATCTGGGTCTATAGAAAGAGAATATTCTCTATTAGTCGCAGCTGCTGAACCTGACTGTTTTCTAAAGATATATCTTCTTGTGTTTCCTGCATGAGTACCCGTCAATCGTGGCTTGACCCACACGTTCCAAGTCATCGACTTGTTTTTTGTTCCAGCTGTTCCGCTAGCTAGTGTTGTGTACTGTGATGATGTTACGTGTAAAAAGTGTCGGTCGCCTGAACCTGAATTGAAAACTATTGCTCTTGTTAGAGATCGATAAGGTTTTGGTGTAAACCTTACAAAGGGCGTATCATCTTTTGTTGTCAGGAGGCTTCCATCGGCGCCTTGGATCCCGTTATGATCAGCTGAGCCCGTTGTGTGTTGTATTGTGTGATTACCAGTACCATCAGTTGGCACACCTGATTTTTGGGCCCGCATCCACATTACGAGATTTGCTGTTTGACCGTACTCGAAACCGTTTTTAGTCTTGAAACCCAGCTTTAGATCGGGCGCTTCTCTAGCAGGGCCCAGTTTTCGTATAGTATGAAGTTTTCGGTTTGTCCCTTGTTTTTCAACGTAGGGTTCGACTACTTCTCTAGATTTCCATGAAGGTTTCTTTGCCATAACAGTGATTAATTATCTAAAACTTCTTAACATCGCCAGTATATTGTGTTAAAGTTATTGTCCCCTTGAGTCCCCGCCTATCAGATTCGTTCAAATACTGCTTATTAAAGAAGTATTCCATCTTTGGGCGCTCAAGCATATGTGATTCTATCACAAAATTTGTCCCAAGGAAACTAGTTTTTCTAGGTAGTACATTTTCTATAAAAGAACCTATTGTAGTATCAAACCACTTAAAGAACTCAAAAAACCGTTGATGATTGATCACGCCTGTCAATTTATCAAAATATACGTACCTCAAATGATCAAGTTTGGGGTAGTCATTTGAAAATATTAACTCAGGATCTCCGATAGCATTGTCTAAGAATTCTAGAGTTCCAAATATGGAAACAATGTCTTCATCAAGAGCGTCAACAACAGAGAAATCAACACTAAATCTCGGGTCATCAAGTGGTTCTTCTGATTTATTTAAGGCATAGACAGGTGCCACTTCAACATCAGCATTTTTAGCTTTGCTAAAATTAGAAAAACCTCGAACTCGTATCTTGTTACTTGCAACTAACTCATCAATCTTTGTCGTTAGATGTGTATAGTAAAGATCCACGGGTTTTATAATTGAAGCACTTACCTCAAAACCCGTCCCTGTGAGATGATTGTAATTCTGACTATAGTCGGTAAAAGTTATTTGCCTTGAAGCGTTTGATCCGGTAATAGTCTGATCGGCGGAAACATCCATTCGAAGCTTTTCAAAAGACCCGGATATCTTAGTGGTAAAGTTAAAGTTGACTGCTGGGTTTCTTACGCCTAAAGATTTGTAATTTCTGACGTGCTCTTGCCATTCATCTTCAGCCAACGCTTTAGACCAAAATCGAACATTTGAAACTTGACCCATGAAATCAGTTGCATGTATTTCATTAGATTTTCTTGTGTCACCTGTAACGTCTCTGTGCAAGAAATAGTTAGAAGTCAAATCAAGGCTCTGCGATCCTATCAATATGAAGGCACCTGATAGGTTATGCACTGATTTATTAGAAAAGACTATGTTGTTTTTATTCGTTGATTCTTGGAAGAAAGACGAAGTCATATACAGTTTGTTTGTATTTATTTCACCTAAGTTTGGACATGCAGCTCTCAGAAAATAAGAAGATGAATTTGGGGTTGAAATAAGATCGTTTCTAGTTCTACCAAAAGAAACCCACCATAAATCTCCGTTCATCATCTCGGTTCCAGTTAGAGTGAGTTCAAAAAACTTAGAAGCTGATGTACTTACATCTCGGCCTGGTCTTGCATGAAGTGTCAGTCTCGATCCAGTTACTTCTGATCCTGATACTAGTACTAGATTTAAAACGATACCGTTTTTGTTTGATGGAGCTGATGTTCCCGTTACACCCAGTCTAACTAAACTCTGGGTTAGAATCATCGATCCAGTCAACCTCTGCGGGAACCTGTACATTGCCTCATAAGTCCATGATCCAGACGTGTAAAACCCGTCAGCTGGCACATTTGTACCGGTTACTATTTTGTTTTTCTTTCCAAAAGTACCCTTAACATTAGGAATTCCTGGTTCAACTCTAGACCCAGATAAGAATGGTGAAATTAGAAACGGCTTGTTCAAAGAGACGCCCTGAGTTGTCAATGTTCCGGGTGCTGTTTTCAAAGAACCTGAAAAGTTTATCATTCCCTTTATAGCTTTTCTAGTCGCTCTGGATCCGCTCAATGATCGCCTTGTGGGTCCTCCGAATTCTCTTATCCTCAAAGAAGAATCAGGGTCAATTCCCACAGAGCGAAGAATTGATTTCACACTGTTTAAAGTCCCCTTGGATTTCATTATTTCTGAAAGATTTGACAAAACTTGTCGCCATATTTTCGACTGAACTTTTGCTAGAGACTCTGAGCTTAAACCTGCAAAAGTTTTAAGATCTCTTCCTTCGACATATTGTGATGTTGAACTCTTTTGAAACATATTGGGCACATCAAAACCGTAATATTTCATTAAAAATGGAAGAAATTGATCTGGTACAGTATCTGGATCGCGATAATCTGCTGTCAAAATATTGGCAAATGCATCTATTTGTATTTTCAGCTCATCAAAATGTTTTGCCCATGTATATAGAAATGCAGAAAGGATTTGATAAGTTCCCAAGTCACCGGAGCCGGGTCTGCCTGAGCCTCCGTAAGAAGATGTTATCGAACCATCAACATTTGCCAAGCCTTGATATATCATTCCTTCGTCAAAATAATGTGGTGGAACTAGCCGTGTAATTAAGTTTGGATTTATGTTATCATATGCACTAGCTGTAACAAGAAGTTGTTTATTTTTAGTGATGACATCTGAATACCCGGGGAAAAGAACAGGGCAGTTGTGCTTGTCTTCGCCCACCATCGGATTGTCAACTGATCCGGTGCTTCGCATATCGTGATGAAAATTAGACACTGAAGCGTGGAGGGAATTTCCTGAATAATCTAAAACTGTACTGGTTGAACTGCCCAGTGTACCGGTCGGTTCATTAAACTTAAAGTACACGGCCAAGTCTTCATTTTGTTCGATATCTCTCACATAATTTTCTTTTATGTCAGCAAGAGTTAACGATTTATGATGTATTCTAAATTCATCAAGTGATCCAGTGAAAGTTGTCCCGGGAACAAATCTTTCAGCTGATCCATAGCTAGAAGTCGTAAATGATGATCCCGACCCTATTAAAAGATTGGCAGCCTTAAAGCCCGCACCAAAACTCCCTATATCAGACCTTGTTGTGGAAGTTACAATTAGTTTTGTATTCCTATAGAGC
>CETM01089806.1_pt1 | contig 11935 bp, 9 predicted proteins | sample 361451 | NCBI WGS metagenome assembly CETM01 (sample SAMEA2622690, study PRJEB7988) | marine metagenome | isolation source: saline water (ENVO:00002010), including
CGTTCTATTTCAGTTACAATCCAAAAGAGAAATGGCTCTGCCCTTTCTGTAATTCGATCAAAGTAAGCTTGGTTATATATATAAGCAGTTAACTCTTCATCAACTGCTGGGTTCTTGTAGTGAGCTTCTAATTGAAATTGAGTTTCTAACCTAACCCATAAATTATCAGATTTTTCAATAACGTCCTCTTCCTGAATTGGGCTTATTTGAGGCATTTCCAAAGTTTGTTTAGGTGTTCGATTTGAGTATCCCTCATTTGGGTTTGTCTCAATTTCCACCATTTTTACATGGGTAGTCGATTGACAGGCCACTAACATAAGAATTTGCACACCCAGTGCTAATGACTTTCTTAAGTTTGCTAGAATAGGATTAGATATGAAATACGCCATGGTAGCCAGTAAATTACTTTTAAAAAACCACTTAAAACTTAGTTAAATTATTGATTTAGATGAGTTTTTATCAATTAATTGAGATCAATTAGTCCAAGAATTCGTCATATTATAGAGTATTAAGATGATTACAAGTTCAGTTTTCACTTAGTATTATCTATCCGATAATTGAAATGCATATGTTTGCAGTGAATTAGAGCAGTCAAAGTGATTAAAAGCTTTAAAAATGACAAATATCCGAGGCGTAGACGTAAACCCTTTGAAGTCGTCTCCATTAACGACTGGTGTCGCTCGGCGCTGGGACGAAAAGTCTTTGAGGCTGAAAAAATGTCGGTTGAAGGCATTATTTCGCGGTTGTTTGGTTATCATATCTTACAGATCGGACTTGAAGAACATCAAGACTTAATAAGTGACAGCCCGGCAGGCCACAAAATAATGTTTTCTTCGGCGTGGAGCCCTGGGCTAGCGAAGCCAGTCGCAAATTGTGAAAAATTGCCGATAGCAAGCGATTCGGTTGATTCCATTGTATTATATCATGCGTTGGATTTTACGAATGATTGTCACGAATTGTTAAGAGAGGCCACTCGCATTCTTCGACCCGGAGGTAATATGCTGGTTATCGGATTCAATCCATTCAGCGTTTGGGGCTTATGGAGGTTGCTTAAGCGAAAAAAAACGCCCCCATGGAAAGGCCGATTTCTTTCAGTAACTCGATTGAGCGACTGGCTCCGGTTGTTAGATTTACAAATTGTTTCGACTGAAAGGGCTGTTCATTTTTTACCTTTTAACACGGGAAGAATTCTGAATTTTGCGGACACTTTTGAAAAATATGGGAAAAAGATGAAAAGCCCATTTGGGGGGTCTTATTACATTCAATGCGTCAAGCAGGTTGCTCCAATTACGCCAATTGTAACATTGAGTCGAGGTAATAAGATTCGTTCGGCAAGCGGAGCAATTCCAATTACCGAAAATATAAATATAAAAACCATTAAGTGAAGTTTGACTATTGAAACAGGTTGTTGAGATTTTTTCTGATGGTGCATGTAGGGGTAATCCAGGTGTTGGAGGATGGGGTGTACTTATTAGATATGGAGAAGCAGAAAAAAAGTTATATGGAGGTGCGATTGCTACGACTAATAATCGCATGGAACTTCAGGCAGCTATCGAAGGTCTATCTGCTCTGACAAAGCCTTGCAGGGTGAAGATTACAACTGACTCTAAATATGTTTTAACAGGCGCAACCGAATGGATGGACAATTGGAAGAAACGCAATTGGAAGACGGCTGCTAAGAAGCAAGTTTTAAATGCTGATTTGTGGTTGCAACTTGATGAACTAATTGAAAAGCACGAGGTAGAATGGGCCTGGGTGAAAGGGCATAGTGGACATACGGAAAATGAAATTGCTGACCAATTGGCGAATCAAGGAATTGATGAGTTAGATTGACACGTTTTTCTTATGTAAAAAGAGTTAATAGGATCGCAAATGAAGCAGGTGGTACTTGATACTGAAACAACCGGACTTGACCCAACCCAAGGGCACCGAATTATTGAAATCGGATGTGTAGAAATTGAAGATAGGAAATTAACTGGCAGAAATTTTCAAGTATATTTGAATCCGGGTCGGGATATCGATGAGGCCGCTATCGAAGTTCACGGTCTTACATCGGAATTTCTTAGTGATAAACCTAAATTTAATGAGATTTATCAAGAATTCTGCGAGTTCATTAGGGGCGCTGAAGTTATTATCCATAATGCGCCATTCGACACAGCTTTTATTGATAGTGAGCTGAGTAGGCTTCGTCTGAATAGAAATAAGCTTACAGATTATTGCTCTATCTTAGACACGTTGATTCTTGCTCGGGATAAACACCCCGGACAGAGAAACAGCCTTGATGCCTTATGCAAACGCTATGAAATAAATAACTCACATAGAGATTTACACGGGGCGCTTTTAGACGCGGAAATTTTGGCGGATGTCTATCTTGCGATGACTAGCGGACAATCCAATCTTTCATTAAAAGAAGGGGACGATGTTGTTAAAGATGAAACTCGGCACCGAGGAATTAATTTGAGAGCGGACGAGGTGCCGGTCTATTATGCGAGCCCCGAGGAATTGGAAGCTCATGATGCGCGCCTCAAAGATATTCATGAAAAAAGTGAAGAAGGGTGCCTTTGGTTTTCATCAGACTCTCTTGAGTAGTCTTGAAGGATAGAGCCAATTAAATCAAGTTCTTTACGAGCACATACCTCGAGAAATACCTTGAATAGAATAGAGCAAAGGACTAGTATTTAGTCGCTAAATATTGTGGAGACATACGGCTTAACAAATTCGAAATCTAGAAGAAATATTAGGTTGCGGCGACCATAGTACTCCTAATAAAAATAATTAATCGAATAACGAATAGTGAGGAAAATTACAGATGGAAACCCTAGTTTGGAATAACGACATGTTGGTCTCAGCAATAATACTGATCCTTACTTTCGTTGCTATTTTTACCGAAGAAATTCATAAAATTCATCGCGTCAAGTCTGCTATGGCTGGTGCAGCAATTATGATTGTTGGTGGTCAGATCATGGGATTTTATAACCCGGAAGAGGCTGTTCACGCGATTGACTGGAACGTTGTTTTTCTGCTCGGCGGGATGATGACAATAGTTTCGATTATGATCCCGACGGGCGGTTTTCAGCGACTTGCTTATTGGTGTGCGGATTTTAGTAAAGGCCGATTGTTTTTACTTCTCGCATTAATCGGATCGCTTGTCACAGGGCTATCATTACTTCTTGACAACGTAACCACGGTGGTTATTTTCGGACCACTTATAATCTTGATTTGTCAGGCATTAAAAGTACCTGCTATTCCCTTTCTTTTAGCGGCAGCTCTTTTATCTGATACTGGCGGTGTTGCGACTTTGGTTGGTGACCCTCCAAACTTAATGATTGGCTCGGCATTTGGTATTGACTTTAACACTTTCCTTATCCATATGGGTTGGATGGTGCTCGTAGCGTGGATGGTTGTTTTGTTTATGCTGAGGTTTATATTCAAAGAGGAATTGGCAACAGAGCCCCAAGAGCTTGATTTACAGGATCGAGTACCGTTATCGGATCCTAGAACTTGGTATGGAGCGGTCGGAGTACTTGGTGTTATGACCATCGGTTTCATTATGCATAATGCCTTGCATTGGGAGCCCTGGTTTGTGACTGCCCTAGGATTGTCAGCATTAATCTTCATAGGGAAAGATGTCGATATGGAGGAGGCATTTCATCATACCGAATTAGCGTTATTGATGTTTTTTATATCACTTTTCATTATTGTGGGTGGGGTTGAGCACAGCCAATTTTTGGAGTATTTAGGACAATTCATAATACCTTATGTTCAAGCAGACCTCTTGTCGGCCACGCTTATACTTATGTGGGTAGCGGCTGTTTTATCAGCGGCTATCGATAATATCCCTTTCACTGCCGCGATGATCCCCATTATTGCTGGGATGGAGTCACAGGGTATCAATATCACGCCATTACTGTGGGGTTTGGCTGCTGGGGTAGGCATGGGTGGTAATGGAACACACATTGGTTCAACGGCTAATGTTTTCATTGTTACAATCTCTGAAAGAATGGCAAAAGACGCGAATGATCCTAGCTTAGCCATCACGCCTATCCTGTGGATGAAAAAAGGCTTACCAATAATGTTGGCCACATTGGTGACTTGTACATTAATTATGTATACCTTTTGGGACTTCTTTTCTGCTCCAGCCCTCTAACTTCTCTCCCTCTCTAGTCCGAAGTTCCGGCTGCAGAGGGAGTGGTTTGAATGCGATAATTAGATTTGATTTCGGTTAACTGCCATTTAAATTTAATTTTTTGAGGTGTGGGTATTAACTATCTTGCTAAATTGAATGAGCTGAAAGATTCGGACATGGTGATCTTGTTCTACGATTACAGGATAATCGCAGCAGGTGATCAGTATATTTGGAAGGTAAACGCCATAGCCTCCTACCTTCCTGATGACTTATTCTTTCTTCTTGTTGAATCATCCAATCAACGCGTGTACGCGTTAGATCTAAACTCAGATATCTCCCATAGCCTATCTGCAGAGTGTTTGTCTCTGCGAAGTTTAATTTTTTCAGATATTGGAACAGAGTCATTTATCGCAGGGAAGGCCAACCAAATAGTGGAGTGGTACAAGTCTCATCAATACTGCGGTGCGTGTGGTGGTAGCAATCTGCCTGGCGAAGGACAAAGAGTCATGCATTGCCCAACTTGTCATACGCAGTATTTTCCTAGGATTAATCCCTGTGCAATAGTGCTTATAACGAGAGAGAGAGAGATTTTGTTAGCACGAAGCTCAAGGTTTCGATCCGGATTTTTCAGTTGTCTAGCAGGTTTTATCGAAATAGGAGAAACAGCTGAGTGTACGGTCCATCGGGAAATAAAAGAGGAAGTAGGCATCCTCGTTGATAATGTAAGGTATATAAAAAGTCAATCTTGGCCGTTTCCCAGTCAACTCATGCTGGGATTTCATGCTGACTATGTTTCGGGTGAGATAGTGGTGGAGCCGACAGAGCTTGAGGAAGCTGCTTGGTTTGACATCGCAGATTTGCCTTCAGTCCCTTCAGCAGGAATAAGCGTCGCGGGCGAACTGATTCAGCTCTATAAAGAGGAAATCGAACGAATAAAAGCATAAAATAACCCCTTAACAAAATATCTATTTAGGCAATGAATAAATACTAAGTGGGTGTAGGAGAGTATTTTGGAGTTTTTAATTGATTACGGTATGTTTTTGGCTAAGGCTATCACTATAGTCTTATCTATCGGGGTCGTTGTAGGTTTAATTGCTTCAGCGGGACAGAAAAATAAAAAAGGAGAAAAGAAAGGGAATATCAGAGTAACTCAAATTAACGAACACATAGATGGTTTAAGAGATACTTTAAGAGCTTCGATATTGGATAAAGAACAATTAAAGGAAATCGGAAAAACTGAAAAAAAGAAAATTAAGGCTGAAAATAAAAGAAAGAAAAAAGCAACAGTTAAAAATACGGAAGGTTCAGACGAAGACGATTCCGTAACGAAGAGACATTTTGTCTTAAATTTTGAAGGGAATATTGCTGCAGATGCAGTGGAATCGTTGAGAGAAGAAATAACAGCCATATTATCTATGGCAACTGAGAACGATGAGGTTATTCTGCGGCTGGAAAGTCCCGGTGGGATGGTTCATGCTTACGGTTTAGCTTCATCGCAATTATTAAGAATTAAAAATAAAAACATACCTCTCACCATTTGCGTTGATAAAGTTGCGGCCTCTGGTGGTTACATGATGGCTTGTTTGGCAGATAGGTTGGTAGCCGCACCTTTTGCTATTATCGGATCAATCGGAGTTTTAGTTCAGCTACCCAATTTTCATAGAGTATTAAAAAAATACGATGTGGATTATGAGATAATTAGTGCTGGAGAATATAAGAGGACCCTTACGCATTTTGGGGAAATAACGAACAAAGGAAAGGAAAAGGTTAAAGAGGATGTAGAAAATATACACCAGATTTTCAAAGATTGGGTGAAAACTTATCGTCCCAGTGTTGAGATAGACACAATTGCCACGGGCGAAACGTGGGTAGGCTCGCAGGCCAAAGATAGGTATATGGTTGATGATATAAAAACGAGTGACGAGTGCGTTATCGAAGCCTGTGAAACATCTGATGTATATGAAATTAAGTTTGAAATAAAGAAGCCTCTGCAAGTGAGACTTGCAAATCTACTAGAGGAGTCTGCTCATAGACTAATCAGCCGATGGTTCGGAAAATCGGACCACGATATTTACCAATAGAGAGATACATAAATGGCAGAGCAATCTTTCGAAGCATATAGAGTATCAGAGAATGCGGAGAATAATTTTGATTCGACTATCATAAAACGTACGATAAATGAATTGACACCGAGTGATGTGTTAATAAAAGTTAGTTATTCCTCGTTAAATTATAAAGATGCACTTTCGGCATCAGGAAACAAAGGTGTTACAAGAAAATATCCTCATACACCGGGCATTGATGCTGCTGGTGTTGTGGTTTCTTCAAATTCGAAAAAATTTGAGGCCGGCGATGAGGTAATTGTCACCGGCTACGATTTGGGTATGAATACTGATGGTGGTTTTGGACAGTATATTTCTGTTCCATCAGACTGGGTAGTGCCGCTGCCCGGAAACTTAAGCCTTCGGGAAAGTATGGTGCTGGGCACTGCTGGTTTAACGGCTGGACTCTCAGTCAAAAAGCTCATTGATGCTGGACTAAAGCCTAAAAATGGAGACATTTTAGTTACAGGAGCGACAGGAGGGGTTGGTGTTCTAGCCATAGCATTGCTCATCAAACTGGGATTTAGTGTGACCGCAAGCACTGGTAAAACCTCAGAGATAACTTTTCTAGAGGCATTAGGAGCACAGGTAATCGATCGAGTTGAGTTGAGTGAGGCAAGCACTAAACCTCTATTGAAGGAAAGATGGAGTGGTGCAATAGATGTGGTTGGTGGTGAGACATTAGTAAATGTCTTGAAGCAAATTAGGTATGGGGGGAGTGTCGCTGCTTGCGGTCTAGTAGAGTCTCCTAGCATCGCGCTAACCGTTTTGCCTTTCATTCTTCGTGGGGTGAATTTATTAGGCATTGATTCTGTGGAAATACCCCTTGCTACAAAGTGTAGCGTTTGGAATAAATTTGCTGCCGATTGGAAAATTGATAATTTAGAGGATTTGGTTACAGAAATTAGTATGGCTGAGTTGTCAGACAAGCTTAAGCTACTTTTAGCTGGTAATGCTAGAGGTAGGTACGTACTCAGTATGAGTAGTTAACGGCGTCTAAACAAAGGATTTTTCTCAAGTACCGTGCATTGATAGCTGGCTTTAAAGTCATCGAGTGCATTTATGCAAGACTCAGGATCTTGATCGTGCCTAAGTAGAAACGAACTAAAACCACACTGGTGCATATAAAATATCTGATCTCTTAAAACATCTCCGACAGCCCTTATTTCTCCCGTAAATTTCCTAGTTTGCCTGAGCTCTCTAGCAGTGCTGTATGGTCTACCATCCGAAAACACCGGAAAGTTTAACGCAATCAATGAAAAAGTATTCAGCTCTTCCTTGATTTCGTCCAAAAATTCGTCACTGTCGAGCCAAATAGTGGTGCTACCCAAATAATTCTCGATCTCGGGTTTGTACATATTCCAGAATTTAATTGGTACGATAAGGTTTCTGTCTTGAGTAACATGCAAAATATCTGGACCTGAAGCCTCTTTAACGAGCGTCCAGTCATCATGTTCTATTGCTCGCTGCCTAATCAGGTTTTGCATATACATATTCCTTGAATGGTTCTAACCCTATTCGATTATATGTTTCTATAAATGTTTCACCTTTGTTTCTGGAAGCTCGGTAGATGTTAATTATTTTGTCTATAATCTCCGGTATTTCCTGTTCGGAGAAAGCAGGCCCAATTATCTTTCCGATACTAGCTTGGTTTTTAGACGAACCACCTAGCGATATTTGATAAAACTCTTCACCCTTTTTATCGACACCAAGAATACCGATATTACCTACGTGATGATGACCACATGCGTTCATGCAGCCAGAGATATTTATTCTTAGCTCACCAACATCACGTAAAAATTTTTCGTCCGAAAACTTACGCTGTATTGATTCAGCTATCGGGAGTGACTTTGCATTTGCTAAAGCGCAAAAATCTCCGCCGGGGCAGCAAATAACGTCTGATAGTAGACCTAAGTTTGTTACCGACAATGATTTGTTATTAAGCTTCTGCCAGAGAGAAGGAAGGTCTGACTGTTTGACGTCTGCCAGCACAATGTTCTGATGATGAGTAATTCTAACCTCACCAAAGCTATATTTGTCTGCTAAGTCTGCTACAAATTCTAGCTGCGAGTCAGTTATGTCTCCTGGTGCGATACCTGTCTGTTTGAAGCATATTGTTACTATGGAATAACCTGCTTTTTTATGCTGACAAACGTTCTGCTCGAACCATGCGTTGAATAGCAGGTTATTATTAAGTTCCGATTTTAGTATCTTTGGATGATCTCTTAGTTCTTCATAGTTAGCTTCGAGAAAATAATTTTTGCATCTTGTAATTTCGTCTTCCGTAAGGGTAAGTGGCCCATCTTTAATTTGATTCCATTCTTGCACAACTAAATTTTTGAATTTATCTATCCCAGTCTCCTTAACCAGGATTTTAATTCGTGCCTTATACTTATTATCTCGTCTTCCAAGTCGATTGTAGACTCGTAATACTGCTTCTAGCGCTGTGAGGAGGTGACGCTTTTCAACGAAGTCGAATACCTCTTTTCCTATCATCGGAGTCCGCCCCAAACCACCGCCGGCTAGTATTTGAAAACCAATTTGATTTTCAGGGCCGGCCTTCAAATAGATTCCTATATCATGAACTTGAGTCGCCGCCTGATCCGTCAGGGTGCCACATACTGCAATTTTAAATTTTCTGGGCAAATATGCGAACTCGGGGTGAAATGAAGACCACTGTCGAATTAGTTCGCAGTATGGCCTGCTGTCTTCAATCTCGTCTGGCGACACTCCAGCGAATTGATCTGTGGTGGTGTTTCTAATGCAATTTCCGCTAGTTTGAATAGCATGCATTTCAACATCTGCGAGGTCCTGTAAAATATCGGGTACGTCCTCTATTGCGGGCCAGTTAAATTGTATATTTTGCCGTGTGGTTAAATGTCCATAACCTTTATCGTAATGGTTTGAGATGAACGCAAGTTTCCTCAGCTGGTCTGATGACAATAACCCATAAGGTATTGCTACTCTCAGCATCGGCGCTAATCTTTGAATGTATAAACCATTTTGAAGTCGTAGTGGTAAATACTCAGCTTCGCTAAGTTTTCCGGAGAGATATCTCTCTGTTTGGTCGCGAAATTGTTTTACGCGATCATTAAGCATCTGATGGTCGTATTGGTCGTATCTATACATTTGGGTTGTTACTTTATTTTCTAAATTCTAGCGACCGTTCGCTCTCAACAAGTAAATAATCTAAAACCGTCTGTTATTATTATACGGACTCTTAATCTTATTTTAAGTTATGTAGAACTCAAGCCATTGTAGCCGTGACATAAAATTACAGGTTAGGGGATAAAAGGGTAGTTAAAGTATCAACATCCATGGATTTTCTACTTGCCAAATCCCGTATTTGATCTTTAGATATCTTACCAACAGAAAAATAGCGTGACTCGGGATGCGAGAAGTACAAACCACTCACAGAGGCAGCGGGGCTCATAGCAAAACTTTCCGTCAGAGAAACACCAATCCGATTTTCCGCGTCGAGCAATTTAAATAAAGTCTCTTTTTCTGAATGATCGGGACAAGCCGGGTAGCCTGGCGCTGGTCTTATTCCGCGATAAGCTTCTGAAATCAGCTCTTCATTACTAAAAGATTCGTTATTGCAATACCCCCAAAATTCTCTGCGAACTCGCTCATGCATATGCTCAGCAAAGGCCTCAGCCAGCCTATCAGCGAGTGCTTTCACTAATAATGCTTGATAATCGTCGTTTTCATTTTCATAAATTTCTGCAAGAGCCTTTTCACCGATGCCCGTGGTCACAACAAAACCGCCGATATAATCATCAGTAGCTGAATTCTTCGGTGCGATAAAATCAGCAAGACATAAATTAGAAAGGCCTTCTTCTTTAAGCATTTGTTGTCTCAGAAAATGAAACTTAGTTACTGAATGGCTACCAGAATCGTCAGAGACTATGACATCATTGTTATCAACTCTACTTGCTGGCCAAAAACCCACGACCGCGCGAGCTTCCAGTAAATTTTCCTTTAGCATTTTTTTTAATAATGTTTGAGCATCACAAAATAGATCAGTTGCGGCCTTGCCAACAGTTTTATCACTCAGTATGTCTGGGTATTTTCCAGCTAACTGCCAAGTAATAAAAAAAGGAGTCCAATCGATATAATTTACCAGAGTCTCAAGTGGGTACTTTTTAAATACCTTTGTGCCTATAAAGGCCGGTTTTGTAGATTGGTATGAACTCCAGTCTATTGGTAGGCTATTGTCGTTAGCCGATTTATAGTCAAGTAAATTTAGTTTTGATTTTCGATTCAAAACTCTCGTGCGGATTTTTTCATATTCTGATTTTATTGTTTCACAATATGTTCTTTTCTTTGATTCACTCAAAAGGGAATTAACGACCGAAACGCTTCGTGAAGCATCTGGTACGTATACAGTGCCATCGTTCTTGTAGTTGTCTTCAATTTTTACAGCAGTATGTGCCTTGGATGTAGTGGCACCACCAATCAATAACGGAATAGAAAAATTGAGACGCTGCATTTCCTTTGCCACATGAATCATTTCTTCCAATGAAGGTGTGATGAGACCGCTTAACCCAATAATATCAACATTTTCTTTCTTAGCAACTTCCAGAATTTTTTCGCAGGGAACCATGACTCCAAGATCAATAATTTCATAGTTGTTACATCCTAGCACTACTCCTACGATGTTTTTACCAATGTCGTGAACATCACCCTTCACGGTAGCCAGAAGTATTTTTCCTTTACTTTGTATGGGTGCTCCAGCTTGCTCTGCTTCAATGAAAGGTAGCAAATACGAGACAGCTTGTTTCATGACTCTGGCACTTTTCACTACTTGGGGCAAAAACATCTTACCTGACCCAAAAAGATCACCGACTTGATCCATGCCGCGCATAAGCGGTCCTTCGATTACCTCGATAGGCTTCGATACGTTTTGTCGAGCTAGCTCTGTATCTTCTTCAATAAATTTTGAAATTCCTTTTACTAACGCATGACTCAATCGCTCTTCAACCGGGTTTTCTCTCCAGGAAAGATCCTCATTAATCATCTGAGAACCCTGATCAACGACTGATGATGCCAATTTCATCAAGTTCTCAGTTGCAGATGGAGTTCTATTTAGCACTACATCTTCTACAGCTAGCTTTAATTCTTGAGGTATCTCATCGTACACAGTGAGTTGTCCTGCATTGACTATACCCATCGTTAACCCGGCCCTAACAGCATGGAAAAGAAAGACAGAATGAATTGCTTCTCGGATTGTGTTGTTACCCCTAAAGGAAAAAGACACATTGCTTATCCCGCCAGAAATTTTTGCGTAAGGTAGATTCTGCTTTATGTACTGACAACATTCTATGAAGTCAACAGCGTAGTTATTGTGTTCCTCAATGCCGGTACCGATTGCAAATACATTTGGATCAAAAATAATATCCTCGGGCGGGAAATTGATCTGTTCGGTTAAAAGCTTATAACTACGTTCACAAATGTCATTTTTTCGTTGTAGGTTATCCGCCTGTCCTTTCTCGTCAAACGCCATAACTATAATCGCTGCGCCATAACGTAAACATAGTCTTGCTTTTGCGAGAAAATCAGCCTCACCTTCCTTGAGGCTAATAGAATTTACGATGGATTTGCCTTGTGTCCATTTAAGGCCGGTTTCAATTATTTCCCACTTGGACGAATCAATCATTATGGGTATTCTGCTGATGTCTGGCTCTGATGCGATAAGTCGTAAGAA
>CETM01130227.1_pt1 | contig 11935 bp, 20 predicted proteins | sample 361451 | NCBI WGS metagenome assembly CETM01 (sample SAMEA2622690, study PRJEB7988) | marine metagenome | isolation source: saline water (ENVO:00002010), including
CATACAGTTTCCTGAATAGCCATTCGATAACTATTAGTGACGTCTCGAATAACCCCATCTATATCAAATAAAATTAGACCAATATTCTCTCTCATTGAGTTTCCCTATTTATTTAAAGGTTTTAATCGACTTTGTATCGAATTGAACTTTAAGCTCTAGTTCACGATTCTTAAGTTCTTTCTCGTTTCTGATGATTCGATTGCCAACCCAAGCAAGTCCTAAACCTATAATTGCGGGTATCCCAAATGTAGTTGCTCTTGTAATATTAATCATGTCATTTGATATCTATTAAAGAACCATGATTAGTTGGATCTGCTTTGACCTTAACAAACATTTTTAGGTTTGAAAATATAAAGTGAATTGCAACTTATATTCTTGTTCTTAAATCACTCCATAAGCATGCTATGAAATAGAAACAACCAGCCAAGTTAAGTATAAAGAATGAAAATTTAATTAGCTTAGTTCGGCTTATGATAGTTGAAAGATCGAGAGAGAACTAACTATTAAAACTTTTCCAAATAGAATTATGTTATATGGATGGCTCATTAGGAAACTTTATATAGCAAAAAAGACTAACTAGCTTCTTAGGTACTTGTTGTCGTGCAATGCGAATTCTTTTAGGGTATTTTCACCAATTATACGGATCTAGGGTAAAACAAATTGAATAATTCGATATGCAATGGTTAACTTACTTTTTTTCTTACTAAAGCCAGTTCTCTTTTTGATGTTGAAAACAATTTTTAAGAAACAAATGAAAGCTTTTATTATCAGCGCAGTTGAGTGGCTAGTTCTTCAAACAGATAACGATTTAGACGATAAAATCCTTGCAAAAATAAAGAGCGGGATGAAATTAGGTGTCGTTTAATCAAATAGCTAAGAGGATTTTTCTGTGATGGAGTTTACAGTTAAACAATACATTGTTAATTCCAATTATCTTAAATGCCTGTCTGGATTTATTGCATTTTGTTTTCAAAATTTGCTGATTCTTCAGAAGAAATTCACCTATAGGAGATAGTTTTTTTGATGGCTGTTTAATCTGTTATCGATCAACTCTCTAATCTCAATGCTACTCAACAATGGACTGTGTTTTTAATATATATAATTTAAAAAATAAATATATTTTTTATTTTCATGGATTAATTTAAGCAGACTTCTATCGATGACAGCAATAAACCAAATTAAAGTCACAATCTCTTAGGTCTTGAAATTACTTCGACTATTGTTTTGATATTGGGTCTTTATTCTTTAGGTTCTTCCGTAAAATTTTAATTTAATAGTTAGGCTATATTTTTATGATTTCATTCGCTATGAATCAGTGGAAACCTTCGAAGGAGCAACAATTAGGATTAATTAGTAGAACTTTTGATTTCTGCATTGATGAATTAACTGAATTGCAAGAAGAACTAGATTGCCCAGATGAATTTATATATGATTTCCTTCAAGTCATTAGAAATCGTTGGTCATCTGATAGCTGTCACTCAAAAGCAAGACAGCATAAAAGAGCAAACCCAAACTTCTATTAAAGATGCAAAAAGAAAGCTGGCTAGTTAAGAATGATCGCGTTTGGGCAATGAGATTCTTTCACTCTAAATTCTCTGATGAAGATGGGACAAAATACATGAGAGTTCATTACGCCAGCTGTAAACATAGATTTCTTCACGGTATTACACCGTATGTTCAATTGCATGAAAGTGAGAAGATGACCTATGAAACAGCAAGAGAATTATGGAAGTCTTCAATAGAAACAGAATGGGAAGTTTCAGAGAAACCTTTGTGGACTACTAGTTAGATCTTATTCAACAAACATATTTATAGATTCATATCTTTTGATTTCATGTATATAAGCAGAAGGATGGTGAAAATTGAAAATAATCAAAAAGTTTGATTTGTATCATAATGAACTACAAAGGATATTTGATTATTGCATAATAGTTTTTGTAGCAACCGCTACAAAAACGTTCAACTCGCTACATAGCGAGCCGCATCTCGATTTAAGCCAAGGAACGGGGACTTAGATCATTATTCGGAGTATGAATGATGACGACTCTTTTTTATCGTGGGCAAAATTATGTCCAGCATAAGGAAGCAAAAGTGCAAAAAGATTGTGTTGAGCTTACTTACAGGCGCAACCATTACAACACATGTAGAAGTAAAGCTAAAGCTGAGGTTAATCATCAATTGTCTTATCGAGGTCAGAAATACAATCATTAGTTTGGAAATTTGAAAAAACTCTGCTAAGCAGAGTTTTTTGTCTATATATCTCCTTAATTACCTTCCTGAAGTTGTTATTAACACTAAGATGTCTCTAATAAAATTCAATATACTTTTCTATTGGTATTTGAATGTATGACTTTATTACTGGTAAATTCATTAGTTTAAGTTATGCAGAGCATTATTATTATCCCTTTGATTTGAATGTAAAACAATTCAGAGAAGTTTTGCTAAATAGAGATGAATGTTACAAGAAACTGAGTGTAGATTTTTGAAGACATGTCAGATTCCCTAGCAGGTAAAAGAAGGTAACGCCATGAATAGCTATGTTCTCGCTCAATTTTTAATTGAATATTTTTCTGGGATAGAAAATGGAGAGTTTTATGAAGAACCAGTCGAGGGGGAGTACCCAGATTGGTAGTTGCAAAAATAAATCAGCATTCAGGATGTAAAGGGTTGTTTCTAATAGTCTCCTACTGGCTACTCATATAGGTGACCAAATCCAATGCAATATAGATAATTATAAGTTTTGATTGAAAAACTTTGCATATGATAAAAAAACGGCCTGTGCAGACTCAGACCGTTTTGAATAATTCATTACTATATAAATGCATTTTTTCAGTTATTGCGATAGTAAGGAATACCCAAATATTGCCTATTGGAAAATCTATTCGTATTAACGGGGAATAGTCTCCAAAAATGAAGGGAACATTATTTTACTTTGAGATCTAAATAATTTAGTCACTTTATGTTTTAAAAACGAACCAAAACCAAGATCTATGACTACATAGAGAAAAAGGGAAAAGCAAAAAATAATATAAAAGATCAAGTGACAGATAAATGTGTCTATAAGATCTGCCTTTTTTTTCTCAATTGTTGTTTCTATAGAATTAGATTTGGATGAATTAAAATCACTTATTGAATTAGTAGCTATTGATTCAACCCATTCAAATTGAGCCAGTTCTTGATCTGATACAGTTGACACTGAAGTCATAACAGATGATGATTTGCATTTAGATCTCTTTTTATCGCTTTAAGGATTTAGGACCAGCACACTGTTACACTTTTTGTTTTTTAGATTATTTTGCTTGAATTCGAACACATTGAGTTTGATTATTTTCTTCCATTACATCTTTGCACGGCAAGCATATTTGCTTCTGCATGATTATTCTCTAATTTCCAAATCTTATTTGAAGCTTGTCCAATACAAGCAATTTCAGCTGTATTCTTTATCCCAACTGGTACTTGCGTTAATGCTAAGACCATTAAGGCAAAGCTCGTTCCAGGAGCATGTATGTTTAGCATAATGTTTTTCAGCCAATTTTTTTTAGGCATTAATCAATTCATTTTAAATATTCTTTTATAGCTAATTTTCTTAATTGATGACTGAGTTGAGTGGAACAGCTAAAAAGAAAAGGACAATTATTTAATTAAAAATGATATTTCCAGAAATAGAACCTAGAGAACAAGGGATATTAAAAGTAAGTTCCCTACACTCCATCTATTGGGAAACAAGCGGTAATCCTAAAGGATCCCCTGTCTTGATTATTCATGGTGGTCCTGGAGGTGGTAGTAGTCCAGCTTATCGAAGATATTTTGATCCAAAAAAATTTAATATTGTACAATTTGATCAAAGAGGATGTGGTAGATCTACTCCTCATTCTGAGTTAAAAGAAAATTCTACTCATCATTTAATTGATGACATAGAAAAATTAAGACAGTTCCTGAAAATTGAATTTTGGCATGTATTTGGTGGTTCATGGGGCTCAACTCTTAGTTTGATTTATGCCATTCAGAATCCAGAAAAAGTTCTAACTCTTACTCTTAGAGGAATATTTTTGTGCAGAAAAAGTGAATTAAGTTGGTTTTATCAAAAAGGTGCTAGTGAAATTTTCCCTGAAGAGTTTGATCTTTATCAAGCTGTTATTCCAGTAGATGAAAGAGATGATTTGATTAATGCTTTCTATAAGCTCTTAACAAGTGAAGATAGATCAAAGAGAGCTAAAGCAGCATACGCTTGGACGAGATGGGAGTTGTCAACTAGCTATCTCTTCCCACAAGAATTTTCAATTCAAAAAGCTGCTAATGATACTTTTTCAGATTCTTTTGCAAGGATAGAATGTCATTATTTTATTAATAATATTTTTCTTGAAGAGAACTATATTTTGAAAAATATTATCAAGATAAAAAACATTCCTGTTTCGATCGTTCAAGGAAGATATGACATCATTTGTCCAATGCGAAGTGCATGGGATCTGAATAAAACATTGCCTTCTTCAAAGCTTTATGTAATTGATAATGCAGGACATTCAATGAAAGAAATTGGAATTACTAATAAATTAATTGAGTTGACGAATGAATTAGTCAATCCCTTATGCAATAGCTAAGAATAAGTTGTTGTTTGTAACTTTCAAGAAAATTTCTATATAGATGTAGTTCCTTTACTCCTGCTAACTTATCTAGAATCTCAAAATAATTTAGAAATAAATAAGGAATATTTTTGAATTGGATAGATTCTTTTAATCTTGCTGATTCTCCCCCTGTAAATCTCCAATAGCTTTTACTGGGAATTTCTTACCCTGTCTCCATACCGCTGCCATTATTAATGCTATGAAAGCGATAATGGGTAGAAATCTAAGGACTTCCATTGTGGAAGGTTCGGTAACTAAAGATTTAAAAGGATCACTAAAAGATACTGGAACGACTTCGTAAGAATTTGCTAATTCGTTGAGATCTACTTGCATTAGTCTAAAAAGTTTTTTCTAACTTATAAACTTATAAAAAAAACTGTCGGTTTACCTTCAATTAGACTATTTGTGATCTGGCTGTATAAAATATACTTGCGAAGGTAAAAAACGTTAGATTAACTAGTGACTTAAGTTGTTTGTTCTTGTCTCTGTCGTTAGGTTTCGTCTTTTGATTTGATGGGTTGAACCATAGCTTTTTACCAACTTATCAGATAAACCTATTAAGGATTTCAGCTAAGTAAAGATATTTAAATATAGCCCAGCTGTTAATGAGACTGAGATCATTTGTTGATTTTCCCAAACTATTAAATTTCATTATTATGCTTGATTTTTATTTATATTTTTGCATGAATACTTTTAATTCCCACTTTCTCCAAAGCTATAGGAAGGTAAAGTATCTTGTCTCTTTATTTTGACACCAGGAATAGCTTCTTTTTAACAATCTTTTAATTCTGTCGCAGAAAAATTAAAACCAAATTCATTAGCAATTTGTGCAATTTTATTAGCTGTGGCGACTTTTTCTATTTGTTGAGTAATTTCTTATTTTGATTAACTTCTTAAGAATTGCTTTTAGTTCAACGACGGTCGTTGTAGAAAAATATTTAGTATATAAACACATCATGATGTCTAATTATTCCTTACAAGATAAAAACACTTAAGGCACTAATAAGTTTATTTTTATTAAGTTTGTAAGTTTTGTACTTGATCGAATGTCAATGGACCTTTTTACTGATTGTTAAATACTTTTTAGTAGCTAAAAGTGTTTAGTAACGTATTAAAATGACTAGAGCTCAAATTGTCTTATCCCCTTTACCAAAGGGATTCACTGAGGTAAAAATTATCGAGAGAAGCTGGGGTATTGAGAGGTGTTATGTAACACCAGATGGTGAAAAGGTTTGCACCCCTGCTCCATTTTTAACGAATCATCGAAATCTCGATTGGAATTTATGTGCTTAGAAAAGTCCTTTAAGGTTGAATTTTTATAGCATGTTTTTTTAATCTATTAATTCATTAGTTTTAAAAGGCAAAATATATATATTTTGCAAATAAATTTATTAATGAAAATTAACTTTATTAATGTGGATTATGAAATAACTAAATAATTATGTCATCAGAAATCGAGTACTAAAAAAAATTTTCTAATAAGGTTATTAGCCAAGAAGATAAAATTAATTTCTTTGATCAAAATCAAAAGGCATTTTACTTTGATATTTTTTCTTTTTCATATTCATCTTAATCTCTTAAAAAGATTTATTAAACAAAGCTAGGAATGTTGCGATAGACATTTCATTGAAAAAGCAAGAACCAATTGCATTAGTAAATCTATTCGCAAAAATGCTTTTTACAAATTTTTCCTTCTTTTACATTTTTAATCAATTTGTTAGAAACAATTATTGCTAAAAACAAAATGAATATTAGTGAATTCATTTAATTAGGATGATAAAAATTTTTAGCAATCGTCCCTCAACTCCCTCCACTTATTTAGTCCTGCATTAAGATTATCTATCTCAGTTTTAGATCCATTGATCTTAAATGCTCTGATTAATGACTCTGTAGCTTCGATTCCATAGTTAGCAGCTTCTCTTTGTCTTGCACAGATTCTTTCTTTTGACCCCTCTTTAAGATCGGTCTCGATCTCTTTTAGTATTTTGCTGGCTCTCTCTTGCTTCTGATAAAAGTCACTTAAATACATTTCAAATTCAGTTTCAGCTTTAACTGGTTTTAGTGAAAGAAATAAGGAAAATGAAAATATCAGAGTTAGAATTAATAAGCGTTTCATTTCTATATCATTTCTTTCATTGTATACCGCACAATCTTTTTGTATTCAATTTTAAATGGGGGTAGATAATGCACAGAACATATGAATTTTATATATGATATTTTAACAAATTAATTCTATATATTTTGTAAGTCTCAATAGGAGAACATTATAAAGGTTTTGAGGAGGATATTTCTTTGTTAATACCTATATAAAGTGAAAAAGAATTATTAGGTAAAGTAAAAAATTTAAATAAAAAAGGGGCCTTTATAGCCCCTCTTTAAATCGACTTTAATCATTAGACTTTAAGGTCTTTTAGTTTATTCATTCACGCAGCTAATATTTCATCATTAGCTTTTAATACCTGAGTTGATGACTTTGATAGATCTTCAGAATCTTTTATTTGAATTGATATAACTTCTTCTGATTCTGAAATGAGTTCAGAATTTATCTCAGGAATTACCTCAAGATTTGGTTGAAATTCACTTGGTTGAGTGATTCCAGATATAACAACAGGCGTCAATGCTATCTCTTTATCAATTTGAGACCATGGGTTAACTGTAGCTGAAATGAAATCTCTGTTAGATTCTGTTTTATCTCCTCTAGTGATTAGTAATAAAGGCAGTGAGATTGTAAATAGAAAAAATATGGCTAGGGAAAAGTTGGCGATTGCCATTTCTGGACCAGGTTCAAACGCTGCTAAAAGCATAAAAAAAAAGCGATTTGTCTAAAAAATCACTTACTTTTCGTTTTTAGACCATACCTTCGCAAACAAACTTAATCGAAATCATTTACCTATTTAAAATAATTTTACTTGGAGTTTTAAATATATGAATTCTAAAGTTAGGAAGAGACATCTGATTCTGTCATCAGACGATAAGCGAAATCATCGACTCGCCTCTGGTTTACACCATTATCTCCAATCCCCACTCTTGATTCCGATCTGACTTGAATAATTTCTTTGTCTGGAATTGCCTTAACTAGAAGATCATCAGTATATCTTCTCCATTTCGTCTTTGCTTCAGCATGAATATAGGAATTAGTTCTCTCAACTATTTTTGTTCGTGGTGTTTCTGAAATTATTCTGGTGGCTTTTTTAAAAGCTTTTTCTAAATCTCTCACTTTAATGTTCTCTCTAACACAGTGGGTTATAACAACACATTCTGGAAGCTCATTCGTAGTTGCATTTATTTGACTTGGTGTGAAAGAAATGACGAAAATAATTAAGAGGAAGCTCGTTACTAATTGATTAATCATTGAATAATAAAGATCTTGTAAGAGTTTTTTCTTAACTATTGAAGACAATCTATCCAATGCAAAAAGATAGTGTTAAGTACATCAAGGTTTTATATTCTGTCGGCAGATTAGATGGATATATATGATTCATAAATAAAGAGATGAAAAATTAAAAGCGTATAGTTAATACTATCTGCATATTAAGATGCTTAGCTTGCTACTTTATTTACCCATTCTTTATGTTTTCTATCTAAATCAATTATGGAATTTTTTTGAGCATTTAATATTAGTAGACGGTGAACCAATTCAACCTTGGTTTCAGTGACTTCTTTTGAATAAAACTTTAATGGCTGCTCTCCGAGCATATTGTCTCCGCTCATTAAATTCCTCTTGTGTTAAACAATTGCTTTTTAAGATGAAAATGACGTTTTTTTGCGGTTTTTAAGATTTTATTCCCTTTTCCTTTACATCATGCTTTCTTCTCTTTCCATGCTAAACCATACAATGAGCAAGATTTTAAGGTGGTTATAAACTTTGGATTTATTAGAGTTAAACTTTCTATTGTCACGCCTGAAATTAAAAAAAATTATAGATACTAAAACCATGCTTATATGTACAATAGAATTATAAATTAATTCTGAATTTAGTTCGTTTTCCTTTGTTAGAAAATCTCTAATGATCTTAACTGTTTTTTTTTCTAATAAGTTATGAAAATTGCAGAGTCATCACCCCTTTATGAGTATTGGAATTCCGATCAGGATGAGAAGGCAGATAAAATACGCCTATTAAAGATTAATTCTAATGAACCAGCTTCTAATCTCTTTAGAAATGAACCTTACAAATGGGAGAATCTTTATCAAACTATAATTAGAAATATTATCAAGGGTGACGAATCATCTGTTAAAGGTTTGATGGTTTTGTTGTCTACAATAAATAAAAACGAAAAAGATAAAACCTTGATATTACTTTCCGATTTACTAGAGATGAGTGTGATTAATAAATTGAGAAATCAAAGATATCAAGATATTGACTCAAGTAGAAACTTTTTAACTGCTTTAAATATATTATTGAATATTTTTATCAATCCTTATGGGCTAGATATTAAAAAAGATAAAAATCATATTTATGAGAAAACAGGAATGTTCTTTTATCAACTTAGACAGTTGTTCTTCTTTATTAAGTGAGATTTAATTGTTAGCAATATAATTTATCAAGTTTATAACCGTTTAGACAAGTATAACTATAGGAGAGAATTATTGAATATTGACTTTTGAAGCTTTTCGGTGCGTGCATTTTTTTGTGGTCTAGCAGCATCCAGTACTGCTGCACAACATAATTGCCATGATGATCCATTATCTAATTTTAATTCTTTAGAAATCTTTTCTGGAGCCGCAGTTAAGGATGTTATTTCATCGATATGCTCAAGAGTTTCCCAAAGCTCACTTTCTAAAAAATCTAGTTCAACTTTGGAGAGTAGCCTTGTAGCCACAAAATCCTCAACTAATCCTGTAAGTTCTAAAGACATTTTATTTAATTGTGATATTTAGTTGTTGTAGTAAAACATTTAGCAAGATAAGAAAAATGTTTTTTTAGGATAGCATTTCTGTACATTATATTTTTATGATGTAATCTTAAATTCTATCTTAATGACTTAATTCAGAAGGCGATAATATTTAGGAACAAACCATACTAATTGGAAAGAATGAGCATGCAGCTTACAACTGAATCAGCAAAAATGGCTCAAAAAGAAGCTTCGTGGGCATATAACAAAGCTATTGAAAAGTTCTACTATGCAATGTTGGAGGTTGTTTTCTTAAGAATTAAAAGTCATCTAAGTCTAAAAGGGCTTAAAAAAGTGGTTGAGATAGATAAAAAAAGAGCTAATAACGAAAATTTGGGAATTGAATTTAGTCAGAAGACATGGGAAGTTTTATCTGAAGCCTGGACAGGAGCTGAAGGGTTGGCTATGACAAAAATCGCAGATCTTTATGGACTAGAGATCTCTGACTTGGATCTCTCCAAAATTCAAAAACTTAATGGAAAGGATATTAAGCCAAAATGCAATCCCTCAAATTAATTTTCATGTATATTAAATGTGTTCTCGTATTTTTTATTGATTAACTTGAAGCTTCAACAGTTAAAAAAATTCTTGAAAGAAAGAAAAAAGCGAATTAAAAAGCAATATCTCAGGAAATTTCTCGAAAAACAAAATAATGTTCCCATAAATAACAAGTAAGACAAAATAACTTCACTTTGATCACGATGTATTATCTATGTTTTTTTTACTTGGCTTCAAAGTTAAACTTGATCTGGTTAAATTAGACTGGTATTTTAGCCTATGTCATATTAGTCTAGGTATATGACGTATTATGCAAAGCCAAATTATATCCAATACGATGAATGGTTTGATAACAATATTGATCCAATGGATTTAGAGTATGAGAAGGAAAAGAAATTTAGTAATTATGTTCATGACAAGTTTTATGAAATTTCGAGCTATAATTTAATTATTGGTGGATCTGAAGTCATAGAAGAACTGAATAAGACATTTAAATGTTCAGATGACTTTTGCCCTTTGACTGATGAAGAACTTAATCAAATTTAAGTTGATGAAACTCTGATATATAGGCAATGAATTTCAATGCTCAGGGATTTATTTATTTAGATTCTTTTTCTTGTTTTACTTTTGTCTGGAATGTTCTTTCTTTTGTTTAAAAGCAATAAATCGTATCAACGCTTTAGAACTTTGTCTAATAAAGATGATTGAATTATGTATATGAAATTTCTATTGGTATTGAATATTTTGTTGGGTTTAATTATTCCTTCAAAAGCAGTTACTAGAAGAATGTTTGAAGTTCTTGATACCTGTGCAAGGTATAGGCTAAAAGAGAAAACAGCTTTAGTGGCAATAAAAGATCTTAAGCTCAAATATGAGGGCAAAGACGAAAGAGAGGCTGAGCTATTTATTAAATTGTATTGCTCTGTCTTTATTCCAAATGAAAATGTAGATTTCTAAAAATTTATGAGTCGATTACTTGTTCTTCAACATTTAGATAGAGAGGGACCAGGATTATTTGTGCAAATAGCCGAGGAAAGAGGATTTAGTGTATGCACTTTTCGCTTGGACTTAGGAGATTCTATGCCTGAACTTAGAAATGGAGATTTACTTTTAGTGATGGGTGGACCTATGAGTATCAGAGATATCGGTAGTCCAAATTTTCCATGGCTCAGCATAGAGGTTGATCTAATAAAAGAAGCCTTAACTCAAGAGGTTGGAATTATTGGTGTTTGCTTGGGTGCCCAACTGTTAGCCTATGCTGCTGGCGGTGATGTTGAAGTACTTGAAGAAGGACTATCTCATCAACCATTAGCCGAAATCGGTTGGAGTACTGTCTCCTCTAATGTATTAAATAAGAGCAAAAAACTTACAACACTTTTAGCTAAACCCTTTCCAGTATTGCATTGGCATGGGGATAGAATTTTATTGCCTACTTCAGCAGAACTGATAGCAAGTAGTGTTAGATGTAAGGAGCAACTATTTAAAATTGGATCATTAGCTTATGGAATACAATTTCATCTAGAGATAGATAATAAAATGGTTAACAGGTGGATTGAAGAGGATAGGAAATTTATTTCGTCAACTTTAGGGATCAACGGCCAATCTATTTTAAAAAAACAACAAGAAGAATATTGTAAAAAAACACAAGAAGCCAGATTAGAATTATTAAATATATTGGTTGATCTTGTAAGCTATAAAAATTAGTTTGCTTGCTTATATATCCTAATAATGATTGACGATTTCACTCTCGAGCAATGCAAAAAAGATAGGGAGATTCTTCAATTGAAAATTAAGAATCTTGAGCATGGTATTAATGAAGCTGAAAAAATGATCAGTGAATCACAGATGAATGATGATGCATTAACCTTTTTAAGGAGAAAAATCGCAGAATCTAACCAGGACTTGGCAGCCCTATATTTAATT
>CETM01054232.1_pt1 | contig 11929 bp, 9 predicted proteins | sample 361451 | NCBI WGS metagenome assembly CETM01 (sample SAMEA2622690, study PRJEB7988) | marine metagenome | isolation source: saline water (ENVO:00002010), including
GACATAAGCTTAGGGCACCTTTCTTCAATGATTTCATCAATCGGATGCAATTTAGGCATTTATTATGCCTTCTAATTTAATATCTCTTTGTCTTCTTGCATTAAGCACAAACCCCATTGCAGCACACAGAGAAATAACCGCTGAACCACCATAAGAGAGCATCGGGATCGGAACTCCAACTATTGGAATCAATCCAGTTATCATTGCACAATTAATAAAGAAATATAAAAATAACAAAACGGCTATTGAGGCGCATGCAATTGAACTGAAGCGACTCCTTGCTACAATTGAAGTATGCATAGAAATTAAAATAAAATATGAGAAAATTGAAAAAATAAAAAATCCACCTATCAATCCTGTCTCTTCAAGAAGAACAGCTAACATAAAATCATTATGCTTTTCAGGAAGAAAGTTGAGTTGACTTTGTGTTCCTGACATAAAGCCTTTTCCTGTTAATCCGCCAGAGCCGATAGCTATTTTAGATTGTATAATATGATAACCTGAACCAAATGGATCCTTATCGGGATCAAAGAAAACTTCCAATCGTTTCATTTGATATGGTTTCAAATTAGCTATTGCAACAGGAATACTTATGAAAATAATTGATGATCCAAAAACAACCCACTTCAGATAAAGTCCTGAGAAAAAAACCGCTGAAAAACCCATAATAAATATCAGTACAGCAGTTCCTAAATCTGGCTGATTTAAAATTAAAAAAGAAGGAATAACAATTAATATAATTGGTAAAATATTAAACCTTAATTTTTTTGATTTGTTTATCCCAAAAAAACTATAATAAGATGCCAGAGTTAAAATGAGTATAAATTTTAAAAACTCTGATGGTTGAAAGCTTGTTCCACCTAAATTTATCCATCTTGATACTGTTGATGTCTCAAAAAAATAAAGCCAAATTAACATCAAAATTATTATAAAATATAGTGGGAATGAAATTACGCGAAGAATTCTAAAACTAATAAGAGAAAAAAATATAAAAAAAACAAGACCAACAAATAGCCTGATCATATGGTTTATAACTGTTTGATTGATTTCTCCTCCAGAAATAGAGAATAACATAAGCAATCCTGTCATACCTAACATTATTAAACAGAGAGGTATTCCATAATTAATGGCCTTAAGCTTATTAAAATAGGTAATATTTTTGTATAAAATTTCTCTTCTTTGATTGCCATACATTGTTATGCCTTAAAACCGTATGTCTTTATATTCTGACATGCTAATAGTATATCTCTTCCGATAGGTGCTGCTTTTTGACTGCCTGAACCTCCATGCTCTATAACAACTGAAACGGAATATTTAGGTTTTTTTGTTGGAGCATATCCAACGAAAAGTGCGTGGTCTCTCTCTTTCCAATTTTTTGCAACAATTACCTCTTGTTCCCTTTCCTCCATTGTTATTTCTTTAACTTGCGATGTTCCTGTTTTACCAGCCATTCGCCAATCATTTCCTTCAATTCTACTAGAATATGCATTACTTCCCTTTTCGTTCACAGCAACATCTAATAGATCTCTTAATAAATCTAAGTTTGCAAAGTTGAAACCGGCTGGTCTAATTTTACTTTTTTGATTAAAGTTTGGTGATTTGATAATCTTTGGCTCTATGTAAAATCCTTTATTAGCAATCATTGATATCATTACATTTAACTGAATGGGAGTTGCCGAAATATAGCCCTGACCAATGCCTGCAACTATCGTGTCCCCTAGACTCCAATCATTATTTAAATTATTTTCAATCCACCTTTTAGTAGGAATTAACCCATCTCTTTCAGAATTACTTATCAAATCAAAGTTCTTTCCGAAACCTAATCGAAGTGCCATATTTGTGATTTTTTCAATACCTAATCTTTGGGCTAAATTATAAAAATAAACATCGCAAGACTCTTTAATTGCTTTTCTGAGATTAACTATTTTATGTCCTTTGTCTCTCCAACAATGGAAATTTCTTCTCCCATATTTTGTTTTACCCTCACAAATTATCGTTTCTTCGGGATCAAGTATGCCCTCTTCTAGCCCAGCTAAAGCTGTAACAATTTTGAATGTAGATCCTGGAGGGTATTCACCATTAATAGCCTTGTTTAAAAATGGTTTTCTCTCATTTTTAGATATTTCATCCCACTCTTTATAGCTAAAACCATTTATAAATTTGTTGCTGTCGAAACTTGGTGTTGAGCACATAGCTAAAATTTCACCGTTTTGTACATTCATTACTGTTGCTGCACCCACATTATTATTCATAATTTGATGAACACTATTTTGAAGATCTCGATCAATTGTTAAAACAATATCTTGACCATTTATCGCTTCATTTTCATCTAAAATGCGTACACCTTTTTCTTCTGAATCTACCTCAGTTTTAATATGTCCCAAATGACCAGATAAAATATGATCGAACTTTAATTCTAAACCATAGATTCCTGTAAGTTTTACATTTTTAGATTTTTGATTATCTTTTAATCCAGTATAACCAATGAGGTGTGCAAAACTCTTAGAATCTAAATATGATCGTTTTGAATTATCTTCTATAAGAAACCTATCTAAATCCTCATTTAAAGAATTCAAAGCATAAATTTCATCTAGAGTTAAATTTTCTTTGATTTCTATCTCATCAAACTCATTATTTAATATTTTATTACTTATTTTCTTAACTTGATCATTACTCAGTTCAAGCTCTTTTCCGATTTTTTCTATAATTGATTGATCTATTAGGGTAATACCAGATCGGTAACTTAATTTGAAATTTGTTGAGTTTAAAGCTAATTCATTTCCATTACGGTCGTAAAAAATACCTCTTTTTGGAAATAATGGTTTAATTCTAATACGGTTTTTATCAGAAAGTAATAAATATTTATCTCGATCTGTAACCTGAAGATTCCAAAGTCTAGAAAAAAGAAAGGACGATAGGATAAGCATTCCTCCGCCAATAAAAAATACACGACGATTTATGTCGTTGTTTTTTTCGTACATTTTATATGATTATACTGATTCCTCTAATGCCTTCCATAAGGAGTGCTAAGCATATTCTTCATTGATTTAAGATTCTTCATTACTTTCCCTGATCCTAAAGCAACATTTGATAATGGATCTTCAGCATATTTAATCTTAAGACCTGTTGCATTTTCAATCACTGTATCCATATTGCTCAGTAACGATCCACCACCAGTTAAAAGAATTCCATTTTCCTGAATATCACTTATTAATTCAGGAGGGGCTGACTCAAATGCCTCCAAAATAACTTCGGTAATTTCGAATAATGATTCTGCTAAACTTTCAGAAATTTGCCTTTCAGTAATTTTTTTTTCAACAGGAACACCTTCGGTTATTTCTTTACCTTTAATTATCATTTTTTTTCCATCGCCATATTTTGGTATAATCCCTGAACCAATACTTATTTTAAGTTGCTCGGCAGTAATATCGCCTATAATGATATTTTCATTTTTCTTTAGATATGAAATGATAGAATTATCAAACTCATTTCCACCAATTCTAATTGATTTTGAAAAAACTATTCCACCAAGAGATATTATAGCAATTTCAGTAGTTCCTCCTCCAATATCAATAATCATTGAACCCTTTGCTTCACTAATTGGAAGATTTGCGCCTATAGCTGCGGCCATCGGCTCTTCAATTAGAAAAACTTTTCTAGCTCCTGCAGCAAAGCCAGATTCTAAAATTGCCTTCCTTTCTGCAGGTGTCGAACTTGCTGGAACACATATCATTAATCTAGGGCTAAAAAGACTTTTACTTGATAAAGACCTACTAATAAAATACTTTATCATTTCTTCAGCAGCTAAATAATCCGCAATGATCCCTTCTCTAAGCGGTTTTATTGTATCTATACTCTCTGGAGTTCTACCATGCATTTCTTTGGCCTTAGAGCCAATGGCAATTATACCTGTATTTGAGTCTGAATTATCAATAGCCAAAATAGAAGGCTCATTTAAAACTATTCCATTATCCTGGTGATGAATAAGTGTATTTACTGTTCCTAAATCTATAGCCAAATCAGAGCTAAGGAAATTGAAATAGTTTTTCAAAAAATTCTCCTAATTAATTTGCCATCTCCTCAGGAATGCTTTTTTCTCTTTTAACTATAAGACGATTTAAAGCACTTATATAAGCCCGAGCAGATGCAACTAAAGTATCAGTATCTGCACCTCTTCCTATTACAGTCTTACCAGATTCGTGTAATCTAACACTAACTTCTGCTTGGGCATCGGTACCTTCAGTTACAGCATGTACTTGATAAAGCTGTAAACTAGCAGTGTGTGGAATTAGAGATCTTATAGAATTAAACAAAGCATCTACCGGACCGTCACCCTCAGATTTATTTTGCTTTACCTCACCGTCAATTTCAAGCTTCAGATCTGCAAATTGAGGTCCTTCAGTGCCTGCATATATTGATAGTGATATTAATTTTATAACATCTAATCCCTTTGAGAATTCATCATCAATTAGGGCTATAATATCATCATCAAAGACTTCTTTTTTCTTATCTGCTAAATCTTTGAATCTATAAAATGCATCATTTAATTGGTTATCAGCTAAAATATAACCAAGCTCCTTGGCTTTTTCTTTGAATGCATGTCTACCTGAATGCTTACCCATAACTAATATGGACTCATTTAATCCAATACTTTCTGGAGTCATAATTTCGTATGTTTCATTATTCTTCAACATTCCGTCTTGATGAATTCCTGACTCATGTGCAAAAGCATTTTTTCCAACGATCGCTTTATTAAATTGAACAGGAAAAGAGGTTACAGATGACACCAATTTTGAAGCACGTGTAAAAAGAGTTGAATCGATGCCTGAGTCGTATTCCAAAATATCATTTCTTACCTTCATTGACATAACGACCTCTTCAAGAGCTGCATTACCGGCTCTTTCACCAATACCATTCATTGTGCATTCAATTTGCCTTGCTCCCGCTCTAACTCCCGATAATGAGTTTGCAACTGCCAAGCCTAAATCATTGTGGCAGTGAGTCGAGAAAACTACTTTATCGGAATTAGGAATATTATTTATCAATGAACTAATTATTTCAAAATATTCATCAGGAGTTGTGTATCCCACTGTATCAGGAATATTTATTGTAGTTGCACCTGAGGAAATTGCCATATCAACACACTTAAATAAAAACTCTCTATCTGTTCTTGTGGCATCTTCCGCTGACCACTGTACATCATCTACTAGATTTCTTGCTCTTGACACAGAAAAATTTATCGCATCCAAAACCTCTTCTTCATTCATTTGCAGCTTGTATTGCATATGCACAGGGCTAGTTGATATGAAAGTATGAATCCTTGGATTTTTTGCATATTTTAAGGCCTCACCTGCTCTATCGATATCTTTCTGACCCGCTCTTGATAATCCGCAGACTTGAACATTTTTAACTATTTTTGCAACTTCCTTAACTGACTCAAAATCACCATTTGATGCAATTGGAAATCCAGCTTCAATAATATCCACACCCATTTCATCAAAAATTTCTGCAATCTGTATTTTTTCTTCAAGTGACATAGAGGCCCCAGGAGATTGCTCGCCATCTCTTAATGTTGTATCAAAAATTTTAATATAATTACTTTTACTATTCATTTTTTACTCCATTTGTGTTGAAAGTTCTTTAACCTCTGAGAACAAAAATATTGTGTACCTCAGAGGCAAATCAGGAGTAATGATAGTAGTAAACTAGAAACAACTAGTGCATCATTCTGGAAAGAATGTTTACTTCCGAATAAACTATATATGAACTGTTGTTGTTTCATTTCATTACCTAAAAACAGATAAATGCATGAATTTTTTCATTATTTCAAGTGAAATTAATTTTTTTCTTTATCAACAAGAGAATTTTCACCTATCCATGGCATCATATTTCTTAATTTAGAGCCAACTTCTTCGATTGAATGCGAGTTAGATTTTTCTCTCATTGCGTGAAATTCTTTATTGGAACCTTGCTTGTTTTCGTTTATCCATTCTTTTGTAAAATTACCAGATTGGATATTTTCTAAAACCTTCTTCATTGCCGCTTTTGACTCTTTTCCTATTACTTTCGGACCAGACACATATTCACCATATTCGGCAGTATTAGAAATTGAATAATTCATATTCTTAATCCCTCCCTCGTACATAAGATCAACAATCAACTTCATTTCATGAAGACATTCGAAATAAGCCATTTCAGGTGCATAACCAGCTTCAACAAGTGTATCAAAACCATTTCTAATTAATTCAACAACCCCTCCACAAAGAACAGCTTGTTCTCCAAAAAGATCGGTTTCACATTCTTCTTTAAATGAAGTTTCTATAATTGCAGCTCTGCCACCACCAATTAACGAGGCATAAGATAAACCTATATCCAGAGCATTTCCTGTAGAATCTTGATCCACAGCTATTAAACAAGGTACACCTGCTCCCCTTTCATACTCTGACCTTACAGTATGGCCAGGACCCTTTGGAGCAACCATGATTACATTGAGATCCTCTCTTGCATTAATAAGATTAAAATGAATATTAAGACCATGAGCAAAAAATAATGATCCATTTTCTTTTAAATTTGGCTCGATATCAGAGTTATAAATATCAGCTTGTAATTCATCAGGGGTTACCATCATCATGATGTCAGCCCATTTCGCAGCATCAGCAACATTTTTTACATCAAAACCTGCATTTTGAGCTTTTTGTATTGTGCTTGAATTCTCACGAAGAGCTATACATACATTGCTAACTCCGCTGTCTCTTAGATTTAAAGCATGAGCGTGACCTTGGCTACCATAGCCAATAATAGCTATTTTAAAATCTTTAATAAGATCACTATCTGTATCGCTATCGTAATAAACTTTCATTTTTTTCTCCTTTTAAAAACTACTCTTTTTTACCTCTTGATATAGCTGCTAAGCCAGTTCTTGATATATCTATCAGACCTAATGGCCTCATCATTTCAATAAATGAATTTATCTTATCAATGGCCCCTGTAAGCTCAAAAACAAATGAATTTTTTGAAGTGTCTACTATCTTAGCTCTATAAGTTTCAGAGAGCCTTATAACCTCTTCACGATTGTTTCCATTACATTCAACTTTAATGAGGGCCATCTCTCGCTCTATTGATGGGCCATCAGTTGTTAAATCATCAACTGTGTCTACAGGAATAAGTCTTTCAAGCTGAAGCTTTATTTGATTTATTGTCATTATGCTACCATTAGTAACGATAGTTATTCGTGATTTATGACTATCCTCGTCAATTTCGGCAACATTTAAACTTTCAATATTATAACCTCTGCCAGAAAATAAACCTATCACTCTAGCCAAAACCCCTGATTCGTTGCTAACCTTTATAGATATAGTGTGTGATTGTTCATCTTCTTTTTTTAAACTAATCATCTTAAATCAAAACCTTTCCTTCATCAGAAACTTCAGGGTTATCATCACTTTCACCCAATAACATTTCATTATGAGCTGCGCCGGATGGAATCATTGGGTAACAATTTTCGTCTTGATCAACAACGCAATCAAAAATAACAGGGCCGTCATAATCAATCATTTCAATTATTTTTTGGTCAAGTTCATCAGGCTTTAAAGCTCTGACGCCAAGACAACCATACGCTTCAGCAAGTTTTACAAAGTCAGGTAAAGAGTCCGTGTAAGAATGCGAGTATCTTCCGCCATGCAATAGTTCTTGCCATTGCCTAACCATTCCCATGTATTGATTATTCAATATAAAAACCTTAACAGGAAGTTTATGTTGAACAGCTGTTGATAATTCTTGAATGTTCATCAATATTGACGCTTCACCGGCAATATCAATAACCAAACTTTTCGGATGAGCTACTTGAACACCTATAGCAGCTGGTAGACCATAACCCATTGTTCCAAGTCCTCCAGAAGTCATCCACCTATTGGGTTCATCAAATTTATAGTATTGAGCCGCCCACATTTGATGTTGACCTACCTCAGTAGTTATATAAGTATCCTTTTCTTTTGTTAGCTCATATAGTCTTTCAACTGCATGCTGAGGTTTAATAACATCAGAAGCATTTTTATAGTTCAGTGATTTTTTACTTCTCCATTTTTCAATTTGTTCCATCCAATTATTAATATTTACCTTTAGTCCTTTAGATTTCCATTTTAATAAAATCCCTTCAATGGCATGAGCACAATCACCCACAATTGAAACATCTACTGGTACTGTCTTATTCATTGAAGATGGATCAATATCAATATGGATTTTTTTTGAATTTGGGGAAAAAGCATCCAACCTTCCGGTAACTCTATCATCGAATCTTGCACCAATATTAATTAAAAGATCACATTCATTCATGGCTAAATTCGCCTCATATGTCCCATGCATGCCTAACATTCCAAGCCAATTTTCCTCTGTAGATGGAAATGCCCCTAAACCCATAAGAGTGCTAGTAATCGGAAAACCGGTGAGCAAAACTAGCTCTTTCAACAAATGACTTGCCTCTGATCCTGAATTTATGACACCACCGCCAGTATAAAAAACTGGTTTTTTTGCATTAGCCATTAATTCAATTGCTTCGTCAATATAGCGCATATCAGGTTTAATCTGAGGATTGTAATTTTCTGTTTTTATTTCATTTGGTGGAAAATAATTTGCATCAGCAAATTGTATATCTTTCGGAATATCAACAACTACTGGACCTGGTCTTCCTGACGTTGCAACATAAAAAGCTTCATTCAAAATACGGCATAAATCATCAGGATCTTTAACTAACCAATTATGCTTTGTACATGGTCTAGTTATCCCCACAGTGTCTGCTTCTTGAAAAGCATCCGTTCCAATTAAATGTGTTGGTACTTGACCAGAGATACAAACTAAAGGTATCGAGTCCATCATCGCATCCGTTAAACCTGTAACAGCGTTTGTAGCACCAGGTCCTGAAGTTACCACTAAAACTCCTGGCTTTCCTGTAGATCTTGCATAACCTTCAGCTGCATGGGCAGCACCTTGCTCATGGCGCACTAGAATATGTCGAGGAGAGTCATTACTTTTAAATATTTCATCATATAAAGGCAAAACAGCACCACCAGGGTATCCAAAAATATGATCAACCGAATGGTCTTTTAAAACCTTTATTATCACTTCTGCACCAGTTAATTTAGCCATAATTTTTTCCATTTATTATCATCGGAAAACTAGATACTTATTACATTAAGGTCAAGAGTTTTATAATTTTTTAATAAAATAATCAATAATTTTATCTGATTCTTGCGCAGAAAAGCTTCTCCATGAAATCATCTGATGTTTTAGCCATGTTATTTGTCTTTTAGCATATTGATGTGTTCTAAATTTAATTAAATTCTTAGCCTCATCAATATCTATAATATTTTGGAGGTATTGCTTTATTTCATTAACACCGATTGCATTATAAATTGGAGCATTTTCCTCATATTTCTTTTGCAAAAGGGCTTTAACTTCTTCAACTGCTCCCGATTGAAACATATTTTCGCATCTGTTATCACATCTATTATACAAATGCTCTCTGTTAACATTTAATTTAATTTTAATGAAGTTATTCTGGAAAATCTTTAATCTTTCCATTTCCCAATAATTAGATATTTTTTTACCTGTACCTCTATACACTTCTAAAGCCCTTAAAATCCTTTGTTGATCATTTTTATCAATTAATTTATGAGCTTTGACATCCTGATTTTTTAGTTCATCATGAAGATAAGCTAGACCTTTTTCCTTTAACTCCTCATTTAGTGCCAAGCGTATTGTTTCATCAATGTCAGGTATTGGAGATAACCCATCAGTTACTGCTTTAAAATACAAACCTGTTCCTCCGACAAGAATAGGAATTGATTTTTTACTCAAAATCTTATCAGTAACTTGCTTAGCTTTTTTAATCCATTTTCCAACAGACCATAATTCATTACCGTTAACAAAACCATATAGATGATGAATAGGATCACCTTTGTGAATATCAGGTCGTGCAGTCAGAATCATTAAATCTTTATATATTTGTATTGAGTCAGCATTAACTATTTCTCCATTAATTTTTTTAGCTAATGTATGAGCGAGAGATGACTTTCCTGAAGCTGTTGGCCCGGAAATTAAAATAATCTTATTTTCCATTTTTCAATAATTTAAAAGTTAATAAATAAATTTTATAATATAACAAACTATTTTATCTTAATATGATATTTGGGAATCTATATATAATTTAATTACATACAAAAAGAGAAATAATGACGTTAATCCTGCCATTTAAAGCCTTAAGACCATCTGTAGACAAAGCAAATGATGTAATTGCACCTCCTTATGATGTTTTAAATTCTGATGAGGCAAGAGTAATGGCAAAAGACAAACCATATAGTTTTTTACATATCTCAAAACCGGAAATTGATCTTGATGAAGGAATTCAGTTTAATGATCAAAGAGTTTATAAAAAAGGTGCAGAAAACTTAAAAAAATTTATCAATGATAAAATTCTTTATCAAGATAAAAAGGAATGCCTCTATATTTACGAAATAACATTAGAAAATAAAATTCAGACTGGATTTGGATGTATCGCATCCGTTGAAGCATATAATAAAAATATTATAAAAAAACATGAATTTACCACCCCAATAAAAGAAGATGATCGAGTTTTAAATATCAAAGAACTCCAAGTACAAACGGGCCCAGTTCTATTGGCTTATAAACAGAATGCATTAATAAAAAAAATATTGGATCAAAATAAAAAAGGTAACCCTGTTTACAGTGTTATTGGTCCAGACTCCTCAATACATAATTTATGGGTTATTGAAGATAGGGTTGAAATTGATAAAATTGTAACTGAGATAAATTCTATTGGTGAACTATATATTGCTGATGGTCATCACAGATCTGCAGCAGCATCAAGAATTTGTGAGGAGATAAATTTAAATGAAAGCAAAAATAACACAAAAAATCATAATTTTTTTCTATCGGTTGCTTTTCCTCATTCAGAAATGACTATTTTAGATTACAATAGAATTATTTCGGGTTTAAACAATTATAGTGTTGTTGAACTTATAAATAAAATTAGTAAAAACTTTGTAGTTAAAAAAGTTACCAGCCCGTATAAACCTATACAAAAAAATGAATTTGGCATGTTTTTAGACAATTTATGGTACAAACTTAATTTAAAGGAAAATTTAGAAACAAATAACGATCCAGTTATTTCATTAGATGTATCTATACTTCATGACCAAATTATCTCTCCTATTCTTGGAATTGATGATGAAAGAAGAGATAAAAGAATAAATTTTGTTGGTGGAGCAAGAGGTTTAAAGGAATTAGAAAAAAGAGTAAAAAATGATAAGTATGATATCGCATTTTCTTTATTTCCTACTCCAATTGAATCTCTTTTTAAGGTTGCAGATGCCGGAAGAGTTATGCCACCAAAATCTACTTGGTTTGAACCAAAGTTACTTGATGGTCTAATTTCTCATGTAATTAGTTAATCTAATTTTCCTTTATTGAATGAAAGCGCAACTAGTGAAGACACCCTATACTCTGGTCTCCAAACTCTTAAGAGGATTCTTTCATCTCCAGCATCTTTTCTTTCCTGAAGAACTTTATAAACTTGCTCAGGATTTACTACCTTTACAGTAGATTGATAAGTCATATTACCTGTAATTTTTTGGTAAGTAATACTCATTAATACACTGCCTGAGGTTATTTTTTTTGTTAATGCTTCTGAATCTTCATCAACATCTATAACAGCAACGCCAACTATATTAGATGGGATATTCTCTTTTCTGCGAATTTCTGTTGTGAGCTCACCAAAACTAATACCTAAAATCTTTTTTGATTCCTCTTCAACCTGACCTTTGAGGAAAGATTCTTCATTACCTTCAAGTCTCCCTAATTTTGCAGTGACTGTTTTGTTTTTTCCAAGCCTTATAAGCTCGATTTTTACCTTCTT
>CETM01041964.1_pt1 | contig 11927 bp, 22 predicted proteins | sample 361451 | NCBI WGS metagenome assembly CETM01 (sample SAMEA2622690, study PRJEB7988) | marine metagenome | isolation source: saline water (ENVO:00002010), including
AAAAGTGCATGTAGAACCCAAGCGACCGATAGATTCAATACATCACTAATAACCTTGTGCTCCGGATTCACACTCGGTAAAGCATGGATCTCGTTTTTAAGGATCACGTCATCTGTTTGGATAACTTCATCAAACCACTCATGGCGATCTGATGTGTGGAAGCGTAGCGGTGGTGATCCAAGTAGGACACCACCTAAGAACTCAATATGGTCTTCTGATCGATTCACGAAGTCACGCTCGTACTGCATGATGCGCTTAACGAACCGACTGTCTATCTTTAAGTGACCACACTCAGACTTAAAGACATCTTTAATACTGTTTGCCATGGTAAGCCTCTTATGTGAGTAAAAGCTGCTATACGATACGGCGCGGCGACCGTTGCCGCCACTGCCTTTCTAATTGGTATCTTTTATCTCTTTTAGGGTTCTATGAAATTTAAGATTAAATGTAAAATGATTTATATCTAAATACCATTTGTCATTATGATTAACTTTTTACTGATGACTTTTTATAATTTGAACTTAAAGGATGGAATGAGTGAACGGTAGTGAACGAATGACAACACTTTCCCTTTGGGGGGAAAGGGGGGTTGAGAGAAGAGAGGATTTAAAGGAGAGAAGAGAGAAGGGGGAAAACCCCCCTTATGGTTTTAGCTATAACAGTCAAGCGATAGGAGGTACCTCAAGTACCGACCTCTAAGCGTAGCATGCACTGTACATATCAAAATTTTTCTAATTTTTTTGATTTCGCATTTCCCCGCCGCGCCGATCCTACCTAAGGTCAAGCATATATCATCTCGTTGAGTACTCGAAACGTATAAACAAATAAGGATAACGTATCATGGATAAATTACCACCTTATCCACTTAGACCACAGTTCCCATTTGAAAAAGACATAACCGATCAGATCAGATCAAGATTACCAGCCCACGTCTTAAGCGATGTCCAATGCATACAGCATCAATTAGAATCGCATCGACAACATGTACTGATGAGTGCGCGCTCTATGGGTAAATCAATATCGCCCTCGGATGTGTACCCAACGCAACTACACCATGGGTTTTATGACACTGAAGGACATTATAATGTCGGTGTCTTAGTAAAACCACGGGAGGTGGATTTTAAACAAGCGCTGGTTGACAGACTTAATGATGAGAATACTGAAAGTCGCATCAAAGAGTTTATGGCTTTAACTGTTAATGTACCGAAAGGGGATTGGTAAGATGGATGATCACAAAAGGCTTTATGAAAATATTAAATGTCGCACGGTGGATCGCTTCACACGGTGTATGGGTTGGATGTTAGTGTTGACGACGATATTGTTAGCGTATGTAGTATTCAGAGATGAGATCGACTGGTTGACTCGATTCTTTATCATCGTCGCTGGGGTATTGTTTATCTATGGCTCGTTTTTACTGAAGAAGTCGGCGGTTTATGAGATCCACTTATCGATACGCAATCAATGGCGATTTGTACCGCCGGAGGATCAAGGTCCTTCTTGGAGATCATCGATCAATGCGATCGAGAAGTATCTTTATCAAGACCTGCGTAAGTCAAAGCGTTATCGCATGGTGACGGTACTTAACGCGATACTGATCGTACTGACAGCCATAGGAGATTTTTCACTATGAAAGGACCTGTAAATGTTGCTATTGATAAAACGTCACCCGATCCAATCGATAGAGATTATAGTGGATTACCATGTCCGATAGTTACCATCGATAAAGATGACTACACATGGCGACAAATATCTGAACGGATTAAAGGGTTTAGGCGCAATAATCAATCTCTAGTGGCTGAACCTTTAGCTGTTGTAGTAAGTGACCGCTATTTTGAAGGGTTGGATGATAGCTACCACAACGTCAACGAGAAAGGGGCTAATTACTGCATCGATCGTTGGGCATGTGAAGTAGGTGCTACCGTAAAACCAGTGGTTACAGAGTACACGTTCCAAGTACCAAAGGGAGAATATCCGATTTATGTGTTAGAGGCATGTCTTTGGTTAAGGGACCACTACACATTTAATCCAAGTTTATAAAAACACAAAACAAGGGGATAGTGATGTACGAATATTCAAGAGGTCATGTTCGACTCGAAAAAGGTTTCTACACAAAAGAGACCTTAGATAAGATCATCCAAGAAGTGATCGAGTCTGAAGGTCCTGCGTATGAAAGTGCGTTGGATATTTTTAGACTCTCAGGTGGCGACACATCAAAGTTGCTTGATACAAACGAATACGGACTCGACCTTAAAGCAACGGAAGGGTTGTGTGAGGTATTGGTAGGTGGCGTGCGTATTGGGGAAGTGGAAGGTAAAATGAACTACCTTCACGTTGAAGATGTCCCTCGCCGAGTGTGTGGTCTAGAAGTGATTGCATCTAAACTCCACTTTGCGAGTGAATTAGGATTAGCTGGGGTATCGTGATGAGTAGATTGGAAACAATAAATTCTCTACCTAGGGAAGCAAGACGTTGGGTGATGGATTTTCATTCAGACTGTTTTAAATATACTGCATTGATTGTTACTACGGCGATGGTATATTTCTTTTTCTTCATGGGTACGCCAAATGAGGCTTCATTCTCAGTATTTATGATACCTATCATGATAGGTATCTATATTACGCAGAAGAAGCTGATACGCAAATATGTTACGTATGTAGAAATGGACTTAACGATGCATAAGTTCATGGCTCACATGTCAGTAGGTGCACATGGTCGCCCGCCGACCGACCTTAAGGAAATCGAACAGAATATAAAAATGCGCCATGCATTAGCTAAAGCTAGAGCGTTAATTGTCAGCGGCGCTATCAATACCGTCAATCGATTTGCGTGTTGGTTGATGTTAGGTTTCTATACTTCAGGTGTAGCGATCTACCTCATTGAGCGATATCTATGAATATGGGGAGGCGTGTCCTCCCTTTATTTTTTCTTTAACCTATGAAGAACAATAACAATATAGGTGAGATATGTTAGGGTTATGTTTAGGGACATTCATTTTTTGTCAACAACCGGTTGATTACCAACCAGAAAAGATAGTATTTAAGGTAGAGAATCCTGAGGTTAATTGGGAGTTTGATTGGATAACGGTTTGTCGCTATAGTGGCGATTGGCAATACGACCAATTTCTAGATGCGTACGTATTAAAATGTGTGAATCAATCGGGTGACCCAGAATACGACGATAAGATAAATATGTTCAAGGTAACGTATAAATTCTAACATAAAGGCTTAATATAATAGACTTTATAAAAACCGGGTGCAGTTATGGAATTTTCAGAAGATTATCAAAAGATGCTCGATCTACATGAACAAGCACATAAAGAAGGCGCAGTACGAAATCTAAACGGTGAAGATATCGAGACGGAAGGTCGTAAGATTTTTGAGGGTAGTGAATTGTTACCTATGTTACCGACCATAAAGGAAATAAAAGACGATCTTAATCTAACCAGTCTTTTGGATTACGGTTGCGGTAAAGCCAATGCATATTACCTAGCGTTTGAACTCGATGGTGTGATACATCCCAATGCATATCAGTATTTGGGTATCGCGCCAGCGGCAGTACATTTATACGATCCTTGCGTGGAACAGTTCCGCAGTAAACCACGTCAAGAGCAAACGTATGATATCGTTGTTTGTACCGATGTGTTGGAGCATATACCAGAGCAGGATGTAGATACTGTCATTGAAGAGATGGTTTATCATGCTAATAAGTTAATGGTATTCAAAATTGCAGCCCACGAATCCTTTACCAAATTTAAAGACGGTACAAACGTACATGCTACCGTCAAGCCTCCGAGTTGGTGGTTTGATAAAATTATTCGTATCGCCACTGAATCGGGTCGAACCATATTACTTCATATCGAAGTAGAGGAACGCGAAAGTGGTTCCGATGGTAAACGTAGTCACATCAGTCGTCATATCGTAAACCAGGGGAATAAAAATGGCAATACTGGCTAGATTAGAAGTGGGGGTCTATCTGGATAGTGAGACGTGTCGATATTTAAAGCGTAAGATGAAAGAGACCAGTTGGTTTTGTAATACGTTAATGATCGACCCAGACCATGTTACAGTGCACCCAGAATACATCGAGATAGACGATGTAGGTTTACTTAGAACAGAACGACTCGTCCCAAAGGTTAAACCGATCTACGTAAGTATCATACGTAGTTGGATGACGGGTAACTGGTTAGTCTATATCGACTATGATGCAAATATCTCTGACGAACATCAGCGCAGTCGAAACAATTCAGTTAGGCAAGTGGTTAAGGTAAAACCGCGCATACCTGTTACAATTTAACAGGTTGTCCTATTATATAGACCTATAACCAGTTTCCGCCAATATCACTGTGCTTCTTTACACCATTCGTGCCACAGTGATACGGCGTGGGAAGGGTCGCGAGATGGTGGGCCATTCGCGACCTTGTTGTCAGGGTGGGGAGTGTATTATTCTTCGTGATAGGGCAGACGCCAATTCTGCATCCGGTCCCGCAATATCCAAAGCGGTGTTATCTCAGCGGCGTCCACTCCCCACCCTTGGCAGCTAAACCCACTGTACTGAATTTGGGCCGTGCGCCTAAATAACTGCAAGAGTGATTTATTGCTCTTTAACAATTTGGTAATAATAATGACTCGATATAGATCGAGATAATAATATCCTTTTACTAAAGTGATATAGAAGTTTATCTTCTAATCGGCGATACACAGGGACCTTCGGGTCCCTTTATTTTTTGTTCTTAGGATATAATAAAAAAATACAAAGTGGAGTAGTAGTATGACTTATAAAGTCGCGGACCGTCCAAATACAAGTATCCAAGCTGAAGGACACAATCCAAAGTCTGGTGCTTGTAACGATTACATCATTACTGAACGTGACAACGATCGTAATGTGTTAACTGAGATTGCGTTTCAGAATGGACCCATTACTGAGAACGTTAACGGTTGTCAGTTAGAAGATCTGTTGGTTGTTTGTCGACATCGACTACACTCATTCCAAAATGGTAAGTTTCCTTGTGAGGAGAATGCGGTTGCCATTGATCATCTGACTAAAGCCATCGAAGCTTTGGACTCGCGTACCGCAGATCGAATCAAACGAGGAGTACAGGATGAGCAGACGAAGTAAAAGTAATAAAAGCCACAAGGCGCGAGTTAAACATAAACAGCGTCATGATGACTTTTATCCAGCGCAGTTCCCACGAGGCATCGCGGTAGCTGCACTTTTGGGGATATCGAGTATTATCTCGATATCGGTAATATTTGGTATCATTGGAGTATTTACAGGCAATGGATGATTTTGATCTAGATAATGTAGATTTTGATGACATCGAAAAGCGCAACCAGGAAAAAATCGACAAGGCTAACGAAGAAGCAGAAGCGTTAGCTGATGATGATGAAGATGGGTGTGCAGGTGGTGCTTGTAAAATCTAAATCAAAAATAGAGGAGGGCTGATGCCCTCCTCTTATGATCCGTAATCCACGGCAACTATCTTACCTTTATAATAGCCGACTGAGTCGACTTTCTGTTCCACGATGTTGTGGTACATCATCCTTTCCCCGTAGTCAAGTGTCGATAAGTTGATTAACCAACGTCTTAAACAACGCTCACCTGCCAATCCAGATTTAACTTCTACCCGAGGCATGATGACAATAAAGCCACCCCATGATATCCAAAGGACGGGTGCGAGTTTAGAAAACCCACACCGACCGAACTCGTGTTCTTGTATATTAGCTAGAATCCCTTTTAGAAACAAGCGCCAATTTCTGTAGTTGGGTATCTTTATAGCGTACTTACCCACTAAGAATGTGACACGTGTAGTACCACGTTTAATTGCCACGACCTAACATACTTCCAACAAAGTTACGCATACGACCACGGTCATTCGTAAAGCTAGCCTTCTGCCAACGTGTGGTAAATAACTCACGATACATTTCATTGGCATCAGCATAATTGTCTACGATTTCACGGATACGCCCAAGGTTCATACCAGCATGTAACACCCCTTGATCCATCGGGATATTAATTTGGTTGTAAACGTGTGCTTTAGTAGCTAACTCAACTAATTGAGAATATAAAGGGAATGTACCTGGATTGAGGGTATTCATTTCAGGGTCATTGTCAACAGTACAAACCAACATAAGTTGATTCGTTAGATGATTGACGTTATCCTGCACCATTACGATATTATCACCAATCACTTGACAGTTAGCCGTGGATACGATTGGCATAGATGACGCCATCTGCAATAAATCACGCGCAGCACTTAGACGTTGATCGCCATGATAACCATGTACGTAGTTAGACGTAGCCTGATAGTTCAGGTAATTTAAAGACTGGACTGAAACAATAGAACGACCATTCGTTTTACTGCGTGGTATTTCAAAAACACGTGTGGCCATGTCGATCTGATCAAACGGAACATCTGATAAATCGATACCCACCTGTATAGCACCATAAAGGTTACAATCGATATTAACTCGATCGTAAATAACCTTCTGTCGGATGTTACTATCAATCGAATGATTAGCACCACCTTGACTCCATCGAGATGGGACAGGTGCAATATTCTGATGTGAGAACGTCAATTCAAGTATCTGTAACGGTATGGTGTGCCGTACTTGATTTAACGCATATTGAATTGCATTCATAAACTCTCCTCCTATAGGGTCATAGTATCCACATATCTCGGCGATCGTCTATATTTGAAATATACATTATGTACATGACCTGTCAATGTTATTGACGAGAGTCGCTCTCAGTAATAATATCTTTTGCAAAAGAAAATAGGAGCTCTATAATGACAAATAAAGTACGCTTATATGGTTGCGGTGGTGCTGGTGTAAACATCGTATCCAATTATGCGACACGTGGGAAAGAGCCGGGTTGCGCTGAACTCATTCCATCACTTATCGACACATCTGCCAGTAACTTGCGCAGTCGCGAAGTACCAGAAGAAAGCGTCTACCAAGTGGAAGGGTTAGATGGATCTGGTAAGATCCGTAGTGAAAACCACGCTGAGATCAACAAGGTTATCAAAGAAGTCTTGGTTAAAATGCCACCAACTGACTTCAACATCGTTGTGTTCTCAACCTCTGGTGGTAGTGGTTCTGTCATCGGTCCTCTTCTGATGAAAGAATTGATGTCTCGTGGTATCGCCACAATTGCAGTAGTTGTTGGTTCCGATGAATCGGTTATCGCTGCGGAAAACACACTTAAGACATTGCAGTCTCTGGAGCTTATCTCTAAGAAGACTGAAACGCCATTGGTTATGTCATATCACCACAACGACCAAAATACTCGCCGTAGCCAAATCGATAAAGAAATGTTGGCGGAAATCGGATCACTTGCAATCCTTGCCTCTGGTGAAAACCTAGAGATGGATCGTTTGGATCTGGTGCATTGGTTGAACTACACTAAAGTAAATGGTGGTACACCACGTTTGAGCACGCTTGATATCGCGATGTCTGGCGAAGCGTATAGCTCTTTGTCTGGTGTATTGTCAGTTGCATCACTTTACAACGATGCCGATCAAGAGCGTATCGTGACTTCAGCTGACTATCATAGCGATGGTCTAGCGGATCTTTCATCTATCGATCTGAAAGAAGTTCACTTTGCCATCGGCGTTGAAGGTGTTGGTAAAATTGGTGAAGACATCAAGAAGCGCGTAGCGCAAATGAAAGAAACACGTGAAGCACGCGTTGAGCGTAACTCACTGTTAGACGGTGTTAACTCTGACGACGATGATCTCGTCCTTTAAGTTAACATGATATGGGGTGGTCCGCCACCCCATTTAATTTTTTGTCTTAATTAAAGAGCCAGCCATAAGAGTGTTATAACCGTGTTAACCAATAATCCGGTTGATTGTATGAACATCGTTAACGGTGAAGTACGTGCGTATTTCGATAACCGAATACAACGATTAGATAATGCAATCGATCTTACCTCGATAGAATCTATGAAGGAAAAACTCAGTATAGAGCGTGAACGGATTGTGGCTGCTCGTGATGATGTCTTATCAACACTTAAGCAACACATGAAGTAGTAATACTGAGTTGATTTCCCTTAATGATATGAAGTAGTGTTTCCGTTGTTGTACAGCCAGCGATAATGGGCCTTTAGGTAGGTTTTTCGTTACTTCTCCTTCTTTTCGTGAAAAAGTGATAGCGGGGACCTTCGGGTCCCCGTCTATTACCGTTTTACTTTTTATCTGGCTCTGAATGACTCTGTGAGAATAAAATAAATTAATCAGTACAGTACTGGCGATTAATATGTGAAAAGCCCTTAGAAAGGATTCTAGAGCGTTTTAGAAATATATCATGAGGGTGGTATGTAGTATAAACAATAAGGAACCCGCATGCAGCTAAAGATATTTGATCTGTGTGAACCAATATCCTTAATGCGTGGTAGAATAGAAATAGAACGCGAACTTCGTGATGTTATCTCTTACCTTTTATACCGGGAGTTCTACACTGACTTCGGTGTGTACAGTCTACCCAATAGACTACTCTCTGTATATTGTAAGAATCAACGTACCCTGCTCACGCTACTTAGGCCGTTAGGTAAGGATATTGTAAAGCTCTCAGCTTACCATGGCAGACTAGAAATAATCGACGATGACCTTTGGGTCTTACTGTCAGATAAAGAGGTTTTATTAAATGGCCCCCAAATCGAAAATAATCAGCATCGAAGAATGGTCGTTCCTAGCGACAGCACACGTAAGGAACTTCTTAAGCGAGCAATTATCGAAGCTCGATTATCAAATAGAGTTTGAAGACATCTGTAAACTCTGGACAGATGAAGACTCTGAGCAATACATCCACCTTGTAGTAAGGGATGAGTTATCGGATATTCTGGAATGGTCAGAACAAACCGATATTGCACACCCTTTTGTAACAAAGAAGATTGTCGAGGTACCCAGTAAGTTAAATCTATACGACCTTGATGATGAAATATCAGACATCTACAGTTTTGATGATCTTAATATCCCACTAATAAGTACCGATGATATTAAGAATAGAAAGTATGTCTTAGGTAACACCAAACACCCATTCATGAAGTTGAGTGATACACATCAACCAGTTAAGTGTGTTAAGACCGGTAGAGTGTTATTCACCACTAAAGAGGTGTTATCGGGAGAGGTATTTAATGCAGCATTCAGAGATTTGATGTTGCACATACCGACATTGATGGACCCAGTCGATATGTTGATCCGACAGTCTTTACTGGAGATGGTTGGTAAACAACGTTGGTGGGTAATACAGGTACATAGATACGCAGATGCTATCTACCTTAAATCAATCGAGGATTATCGTATCTTGTGGTATCACGAGCATCATGATGGTGAGAAGAATAAATTGAAGTCGCTAGAAGGCGATGAATTTTTAGACGACATGGTCTCCGATAATCCTGAACTTGATGACGTTAACCGGTTGATCTTGAGTCAGATGAATTAAGTCGAGGTGATTTACATGAAAGATTATCACCACGTAGTTACTGTGGCAGAACCTCTTTCATACCTCGGTGCCAGATTATCTGAAGTCAGCCTAGAGGCATCCATGTTGGATGTTAGGAAACTACTATTAACTCATATAGAGCAACACTTGATGGGGTGGGTAGCGCAACCTAAAAACCTATCATCTATGTTATCGGATATACTTCCAAGCGACTTAAAGGATGAGATATCTGAAGTCACCCACGATATGATACACGGATGCTTTTACCGATTTAACCAATTAATCGATGGTGATACAGTCGTCGGTGTTAACATAATCGGGGATGATGCTTGGATATTAGTAGAACCTACTGAAGAGATCAATCACGTCATCGATCAGAATGAAGAGATGTTTCAACAGTACTAAATATAAGAGGGGTGTGTATCCCCTCTTATGCCGTTTTGAGGTATATATGAGTAACTTCTTTAGTGTAATTGACCTTACCGATCACATCGTTAGATATAAAATACAATATCAACAACTGATGGATAGGTTCAAAGAGAAGGAATTAAAGATTAACCAAGATCCAGATTTCTTATTTATCGATCTATTGCACATATGCATACAGACATCATCTAACAACTTACTATGGATAGATGAAGGTGCGGGTCGAGGATGTCTTTTTCGATTCATAAAAGGTGGTGCTATACCACCGCACTATCATCAAGAATATAACTTCCACGACTATACATGTTATCTTGAAGAGTCGGAGTTGTGGACTGAAGAATCTAATGAATCTATGTCGGTGCAGGATCATTTCAAGATGGAAATAGCATCACTTATGGTTTCTTGGACGGAAGATATTCTTAAACAGGTCCTGCGCCATGTTATAGCTACCGATGTTGGTAAGGCTTACTTTAACACAGAATCTAAGAGCGACCTTATTACATCGGTTGAGTATGCCGCCATCTTTCCATTTAGAGATAGAGGCGATGTCATGGTGAATATACAATTTAATGGGTCATAACTGATGTCTATTAAGATGAATATATTCGATTTAAGTGAGGTTATCTCCTACGTGATGCAGCGTTACGAAATGACTCGCGATGAGGCGATGGATTATATCGACCTCATCTTGTTCGCTAAATACGAATCGTTAAGAACAAAGAACATCACCTGGGTACACGATCCCGATGGTAATTTTCTAGGGACTGACTCTATACTTATTGAGTTCATAAAGGACGATCCACTGACCCATTCTAATCGGGACTTTGATGATGTTATCGAGATAGCACTCGACGTAGAACATATTGTCAATGGTTCTGTGTTATTTAGATTTTGGGATATGGTGGATAGAACCGATAGTTCCCTAGATAAGTTTGAGCGCTCGTGGTCTCGCAGTGGGGATGTAATTTTGGAGATAGTGTGATGGCTATATTGTGTTTTGATGGTAAACAATTAAACTCAGATATTGCGGCGGATCTAAACCAATTGCACATCCTACCCACTAACCAACTAGTTAAGCAATTACTTGGATACGCTCAGGCTATGAATAGTCATGATTATGACATCGATGAGCTCATTCGTATTTGCTTAGAGGGTCTCGATAATGCAAACAGATACCCTTATAGTTTTGAGAATGAGGTTAGATTACCACCACAACCAGAAACGGGATATTGTGAAAACGATTACATGATTATCCATGAGATGTTGAAGTTAGCGTATGAGACATTATATCGAGCTATTGTAGCAACCCGGCTATACGACACGAATGGAAATTTGACATGTCCCTGTTTCTTTATATACCAGGATGATGTGGTGCTGTTTTCAGTAGGATAAAAACAATGAAAGTGAGACTATTGACACTTGAGGACTTCTGTTCTATACGCGACGAAATGACGTTCGCTATGGAGCAAGAGTTTGACGATGATGCACCGGTTGATAAAAAGGTAGTGTTGGATAAAATCAATTCTATGATTGATGAAGCTTTCTTTGATCAAGATCTAATGTCCGACATTGTCGGTGAGTATGATCGTAACAGAAAATCTGGAGAGCTTCAGGATGCCACACTTGAACCATTGGGTTTATTGTTGAGCTCACTGTTGACAACGGTGATGCTTGTTAGGCAGCCAATATACACCATCTGCGAGATTAAGTTCGTAAACTCAGTTGGTGACTTTATCATTCGGATTAAATGAGGTTATCATGGCAAACATGAACGAGTTCCAATTGCAGTCGGTGTATGATTTCACGACACATGCACCGAGTGTGTTGGGTGACTTTAAGAAAGTAAAGGTAGTTGCCTTTGGTGACTGGAATATCGCCCAGACGTATATTGACGTTGCAGCTATGCATGTCAACGTATACGGTACACTACCAGCAGGAACTATCAATGATTATAAGAGCTACTCTTACATCATCATAGTCTTGCAAAATGGTGAGCGTACAGCCCTTGGGCTACCTTGGATTGATTCAGCATCCATTCAATTATTTGAGCGTAACACC
>CETM01014575.1_pt1 | contig 11924 bp, 11 predicted proteins | sample 361451 | NCBI WGS metagenome assembly CETM01 (sample SAMEA2622690, study PRJEB7988) | marine metagenome | isolation source: saline water (ENVO:00002010), including
AACTGGCACACCATGAGTTGCACCTGCTCTCTCAGGTGCTATTATTAACCTATCAGACAAAGATCAATGACTTTCAACCGCTTTGACGACTACCTCACAGATGATGCTATCGAAGCACTCATGGAGGATGCCATTTCCGAATCACTCACGGAAGAGACAAAGCAGGATCTTGAATCTTTTCTGAATTCTAAAAACGATTTCTAACAAATGACTCAAGTCACTTTGAAAAACACTAAGGCACAGATCTTTGACGCATTACAAAGTGTTAAAGATGTGAGAGAAGAGAGAAACGCTCTTGCAATCCTTAGTATAATACTATTCACCACTACCTGCCTTTTTTAAAATGCAACCTCTAACAGATGAAATCTACGCAGCACTCAAAGAGAATGAGCGTAGACAGCAACAGTTAGTATTGATTGACGGACATCATAGGAAAGCATACGCCCAACCTCTGAGAAGAATTTCAATTCTATCCGATTACTAAACTGGCACACACCCCCTTCACAGGGGGTTTTTTATTGCTTATAATAAGAGAGTAATAAGCAACCATTCAAATGAGCACTGCAAATCACGAAGCACTAATGGAAGTATGCCACGATCAAGCGTGGGAAGAGTTCCGTGTTCATAACCAGTTAACTGATGATGAATTAAATGAGTTATGCTGGAGGCAAGAATCGGGCACATTAGTTGCAATAGAGCGTAAGGCACAGCAAATGTTTGAGGATAGATGCCAGTAAACAAACTGGTCCACCCTTGCCCCATTCGTGGGGTGAGGGGTTTATAATATTAACATACACACAAAGGCATTATGACATCTTCAACTGTTGAACTGAATGGAAGAGTATGGAAGGTGACCCGCCTTAGAACTGCACACGGTGCAAAGACTAATAAGTGGGTGAATCAGATTAAGGGAGGCAGCAGTAGAGTGCGTTGTGCTTCTAATAATGGTATCACCGCTAACACTGTAGCAACTGCGTTGGGTGATGTGCGTTAAGGGGTAGTCGTTCGTGTATCGGCAGTGCCCCCGTGTTGGGGGTTGCCGCCCCGTGCCCCGTTATAAAAAAGTATAGAGACCCTAACCTACAAAGTGTTACGAAAGCGAGAACAATATTAGAAGCAATCCAAATTTTTTTTCGCTGTTAAAAAATGCCTATAAGGTCGCACTTGCAAAAGATTCGCAATTGATATATAATGCAAAAAGAAAATACTTGTAATGCTAAAAAATAACCCAGAAGATAAACGCCCCATAGAAGTCGATACAGTATCTGGTGAATATTTTGTTAGAATACCTGAATGGGTAGTAAATGATCAAGGATGGTTTGAAGATACGGAAGTAAATTTTAAGACAGATGGTGAAGAACTTATTATTACAGAAGATGCCTAATACCTTTCACATATACTTAAGAGGAGAGGTATTGTTTAAAGATTTGGATCAATCAGAGTTTGATCTTATATGGGGAAGGTTATATCATTCGTATTATAAAGAAGAACTTAGTTATGAGTCGATTGTATTTGATAGTAGTATATTAGCTGATGCAAGTTATTGATGATGCTTTAGATCAAGAGTACTTTGATCACTTAAACAGAGCAATATTGTATAGTGGAAGTTTTAGATGGTCGCTTCAAGAAAGAGTAGCAACACTTGAAGATGATCCAAATAGTGAGCAGTTTTATTTTATTAGTAGTTTTTATAACAACTGTAAGATAGAGGATGATTTTTATTATGAACTCTTTCCATTGTTTAATTCATTAGATGTCAAAGCAGTACTCAGAGCAAGAGCAATAATGTATATGAATCAAGGAAAGATAATTAAACATAAACCCCATATAGATTATGATTATCCACATAATGCAGCATTACTCTATATGAATACGAATAATGGTTATACTGGTATGATTAATGATGATTGGGTACAGAATGATTCGTTTACTCCAGAAGAAAGATTTAGTGAAGAAGGTATATTCAGTGATGGTAATAAGGTAGAGAGTGTAGCAAATAGAATATTATTACATGATGGTAGTATACCTCATCACAGTACAACTTGTACTGATACTTGTAAGAGAATAGTATTAGCAGTCAATTATTTCTAATGGATATCTGGAAGTATCAATTAAAAACACATAGTTTAATTAAGGATAAGTTATTAGATATCATTAAAAATGATATTCACGGAAAGAAATATATTGCATCCTTAGATCATATTGATAGAACTGATTTCTTTTCGGACAGAGATATTGCCCCTGAGTATTATATGCTATTTGCAGAGAATGCACAGGAATACTTTAATGAGTTATTAAATTATTATTGTATGGAAGATAGTGAAGTAGAATCTTGTTGGTATCAGCAGTATATAAAGAAGGATACACACGGTTGGCATATACATCCACATTCTAATGTTTCTTTTGTCTATAACTTAGAATTGGAGAATAGTCAGAGTAGTACAGAGTTTTATGATAGAAAAAACAAGCAGATTGTACAGTTAGATATGAATGAAGGAGATATTGTTACCTTTCCATCGAATATAATACATCGTTCTGCACCATTAATAGGTAAAAGAAAAACAATAATCTCTATTAATCTAAACTTTGATTTTGTAGATCAGAGTATGATCATCATTGACAAATAGTATAAATTAGTGTAATATGTGAAGGTAATTACACTAAGTTATGGCGAAAGGATTTACAGTTAAAGCTAAATCTCCCGTTGTCAAAAAAGAACCAGATTTTGACTATGATAAAGCAAGGGAGATGGTGAAAGGTAAGACAGTTGTATTCTGCTTACCTGGTAGAGGAGTATCATATGCATTTTTGAAGAGTTTTGTACAGCTATGTTTTGATCTGGTTCAAAGTGGAGCAAGTATCCAAATCTCACAGGATTACTCATCAATGGTCAACTTTGCACGATGCAAGTGCTTAGGTGCTAATGTTCTTCGGGGACCTGATCAGTTACCTTGGGACGGTAAGTTAAACTATGATTATCAGTTATGGATTGATAGCGACATTGTGTTTAACACAGAGAAGTTCTGGCAGATTGTTCTTATGGATAAGGACATAGCGTCTGGTTGGTATTGTACTGAGGACGGCAAAACCACCTCGGTTGCACACTGGATGGAAGAAGATGACTTTAGATCTAATGGGGGCGTTATGAATCACGAAACCATCGAAAGCATCTCGAAAAGAAAGAAACCATTTACTGTCGACTACGCAGGATTCGGATGGTTACTTATTAAGAAAGGAGTATTTGAGCACGAAGGTCTTCCATACCCTTGGTTCGCTCCAAAGATGCAAGTCTTTGAATCTGGTGAAGTTCAGGATATGTGTGGCGAAGACGTCTCGTTCTGTTTAGATGCGAAAGAAGCAGGTTTTGAAATCTGGTGCGATCCTCGTGTTCGTGTAGGACATGAAAAAACAAGAGTTATATAACATCTATGAGGGTGAAAAGATTCTCTTTGAGAACCTCACCCAAGATGAATACTTTAACGCAATGGAAGACCTTGCCTATGAGTTCTATGATAATGGATCTCATAACCCACAAGGTCTAAGAACTGAAATTATTATTAAAGAAGACTAATCATGGCAGTAAGAACTAAAACAGGTGCATGGGGAAGTGTTGAGTTAGAATCAATCCCGAAGAAGACTCGACAAGGAAACGGAAAACATACTAAGTACTCCGCTTCGTCTCGAAACAAAGCAAAGAAAAAGTATAGAGGACAAGGTCGCTAATGTCCGATTTTCAAATATACGAATCAGAAATTATTAAATCTCGTCATAGTGATATGTCGGGATTTATTGATATGGTTGCAAATAATCCTCCCCAAAAAGATGTATTCTTAAATGATGATTTTACTTGGAACTATTCAAGATACAATGTATTTGGTTTATTAAGTACGAATAAGGATATTTTTGATCTGTATTGTGAATTAAATGCAATCGTATATGACTTTCTAGATGATCAGAAAGTAGAGTATAATCAAATATGGATGCAATCATGGTTAAATTACCATAGTCCTTCTCAATTACTTGACTGGCACGATCATAAGTGGCCATATCACGGATATATTACAATCAGACCTCACGATACAACAACAATTTTTAGAGATGTTGAGATTATAAACGAAGTTGGTAATGTTTATATTGGTAAGGGATATAGAGAACATTGTGTTAAATTAAATTCTGAAGAACAATTTGATCTAAATCGTATTACACTTGGGTTTGATATTGAAATTGATCCATCTAGTGGTAGTAGTTTTGACCGTTATAGATTATCACATAATATAGGATTAATACCGTTTCCAAGAATTCAGTATAAATAAAAGATGTAAATAGTACTAAATATTGCCTTTTCGATGTCAATAACACGAAAGTCTAGAGCATTTAAAGATATTAGTTTTTCTTTTGAACCACATCCTGTGACCAAAGATCTACCAATATTAAAAAATGAACGTGCGATTGTAAGATCGGTAAGGAATTTAGTAGAAACTATTCCTAACGAAAGATTTTTTAATCCAAATATAGGAACTGATATTCGTGCAAGTTTATTTGAAAACTTTACACCTACACTCACAATGGTGATTGAAGATCAGATAAATGAGACAGTAATGCGTTATGAACCAAGGGTAACTAACTTAAGATGTGAAATAGACCCTTATCCAGACATGAATGCTTTTAATGTAGTTGTTTTATTCGATATTATTGGATTACAAATTCCAACTCAGTCATTTTCATTCCTATTAGAACCAACCAGATAATAATATGCCATTTACTCAGTTTGCCAATTTAGATTTTACCGAAATTAAGGCTCAAATAAGAGATTATCTTCGTTCAAATAGTAATTTTTCTGATTTTGACTTTGAAGGATCTAACTTTAGTGTCCTAATTGATACACTTGCCTATAATACCTATATTAATGCCTTCAATGCTAACCTAGTTGCGAATGAAACCTTCCTAGACTCTGCAGTTATCAGAGAAAATGTAGTTTCTCTTGCTCGTAACATAGGTTATGTACCCCGTTCAAAAACTGCTGCAAAGGCAACAGTCTCATTTCCTGTTACAAGTTCCAATTCTGCACAAACACTGTACTTAAAACCTGGTTTAGTGTGTATTGGAGAGGCAAATGAAACAACATATAGGTTCTCAACACTTGAAACTCATACTGCATCCTTAATTAATGGTGTAGCAACCTTTAATGACATTGAAGTCCTACAAGGAACACTATTAGAGAAGCAATTTATCATCAATCAATCAAAAGATCAGAGATTTATTCTATCAAATGCAGACATTGATGCTAATACCATCAAGGTTTATGTTGCTGGACCTTCTGATACTGGTATGGGAAGGGAATTTTCTAAAATAGACAACATTTTAAACATTAATAAGAACTCTGAGATCTTCTTTATACAAGAAGTACAAGATGAAAAGTATGAAATACTCTTTGGTGATGGTTATTTTGGTAAAAAGGTGGAAAACGGGTCAAGAATTACTGTTAGATTCCTCATTACTGATGGTGAAGAAGGTAATGGTGCAGGTGGTAAATCAGGTTCTATAGGAGAATTTGACTTTGCAGGTGTTTTTACAGATAAAACCCCTAATGATATAGGTGCATTAACAGTAATTCCTGATGGTGGCATCTTAGTAACTACCGTTCAGAATGCCTCTAACGGTGCTGAACAAGAAGACCTTTCCTCTATTAAGTATTTCGCACCTAGACTGTACTCAGCACAATATAGAGCAGTTACAGGAAGGGATTATGAGGCAATTATTGCTTCCATTTACAGTAGAACAGAGTCAGTTGCAGTTGTTGGTGGTGAAGAATTAGATCCCCCACAATTTGGTAAGGTTCAGATCAGTATCAAACCCAAAAATGGTACTTATGTATCAGATTTTGACAAACAACAGATAAAAAACAAACTTAAGAGTTATTCAATTGCTGGTATTAATGCAGACATTATTGACCTTAAAGTTCTTTATGTTGAGTTAGATAGTACAATCTATTATAACTCTGCTCAAGTATCTAATTCAAATCAATTGAAATCAAATATTACTAATACTTTGTCTGATTATTCCAAAAATATTGATATTAATAAGTTTGGTGGTAGGTTTAAGTATAGTAAGGCACTTCAATTAATTGATAGAGTTGATTCTGCAATTACTTCTAATATTACTAAGGTTAAGATTAGAAGGGATATGAAAGTGTTAGTGAATCAATTTGCACAGTATGAATTGTGTTTTGGTAATAAATTCCATATTAATCCTGAAGGATTTAATATTAAGAGTACTGGATTTAAGGTTGCTGGTTCAGATAATATTGTTTTCTTGACTGATGTTCCAAATAAGAATGATAAGGGTGAGCTTGATGGCAGCCATAAAGGAGTATTGAGTGCAATTTCAAGAGATAAGAAGAATGAATTACGAGTTATAGTTAAATCAATTGGAACAGTTGATTATAAGAAAGGTGAAATACTATTAAATACTATTAACATAACAGAAACAAACGCTCCTAACGATATAGTTGAGATACAAGCATTCCCAGATTCCAATGATGTTATTGGGTTAAAGGATTTATACCTAAGTTTTGATGTTTCAAATACTAAGATAAATATGGTTAAGGATGTAATTGCTTCGGGCGAAGATGTATCGGGCGTTGTGTTCTCTAGAGATTATTACACTTCAAGTTACTCAAATGGGAAATTGGAAAGGGAATAAAATATGTTAAATGTAGATAATAGAATAAAAGTCAATAAAATAATTGAAAGTCAGTTACCTGAGTTTTTAATTAGTGACTTTCCCAAGGCAACTGAATTTTTTAAGCAATATTATATTTCACAAGAGGCACAAGGTGCTCCATCTGACCTAATTAGTAACTTTGATCAGTATATTAAGGTTGATAACCTAGTTCCAGAGGTTGTAGTTGGTGTCACTACTCTTTTAGCAGATGTTAGTACTACAGATACCACTATTGAAGTTTCTTCAACAAAGGGATATCCTGCTGAATATGGTCTTTTAAAGATTGACGATGAAATTATCACATATACTGGTAAGACTGATACATCATTTACAGGATGTATTCGTGGATTTAGTGGTATTACTGGTTATAATGTAGGTATTTCCTCTTTTATTGATGATGTTAATAAAGAAAGTCTAGTTTTTGAGAATACAACTGCTGCAAATCATACTGCAGATGTTACTGGTACACAATCAGTTACTAATCTAAGTGTACTTTTCATTCAAGAGTTCTATAAAAAGTTAAAAAGAACATTTTTACCTGGTTTAGAGGATAACGATTTTACTCCAGACCTTGATGTTGGTAATTTTATAAAGCATGCAAGAACTTTTTATCAATCAAAAGGTATTGAAGAGTCTATAAAAATATTATTTAAAGTTCTTTATGGTGTAGAATCTCAGGTATTAGATTTAGAAGAGCGTTTAATTAAACCTTCTGATGCGGAGTTCATTCGTAGAGAAGTTGTTATTGCAGATCCTATTAGTGGTGATCCAGCAAAGTTAGTAGGTCAAACCATCTACAAATCTACTGATTTAAGAACAAATGCTTCTGTCTCGGAAGTTGAGATATTAACAAGAGAAAATAATGTATATTACAAACTTTCTTTGTTTATTGGATTTAATGATAGGGATCTAATTGAAGGAACATTTACAATTCCTGGCAAAACTAGAGTTTTAGAAGCAATAGGAGCAAATTCAACTATTATTTCTGTTGATTCAACAGTCGGTTTTCATGAAACTGGAACAGTTTTATGTGGTGATAATATTATTTCCTATACTTCAAAGACTATTAATCAATTCCTTGGATGTACTGGTAATACTAGTGATATACCTATGGGTGCTGATTTAAGATCAGATGAGGTTATATTTGGTTACGAAGATGGAGATTTAGAGAAAAAAGTAGAATTAAGAATAACTGGGGTTTTATCTAATTTTGTACCAGTTTCAGATATTTCATTAGTTCATGAAGGTGAGAATGTATATGTTAAGAATGTTGGTGAGTCAATACTAAACCCACAATCTGATCCCTCATATAAGCAGATATTTGCCAATTCTTGGATATACAACACATCTTGTAGGTTCCCAGTAAAAGATGTCAACAAACCAAACTTTGTATTATCTACAGAAATTGATAAATCAAGTTTAAAAAGGGGTGATATTGTTGATATTTTAGAAAGAAACGAATCTGTTGCTGTATTTTCTAATGCTATTGTAAATTCAATAGATCCTTTTACAAAAAATGTAGTATTATCTGGTATTAATGCATTTATTGAAGATCCTTTAAAGGAATATGATTTAGTAAGAAAGTTAAAGAAATCTACTAGTTCTGGTGCTGAACTGCAAGATGGTAATAATCAGATTCTTTCTGATGTATTGAATGTTTATGTTGATGGTGATATTGATGGTTATGTTGCTTCAAACTCATTACCAAGTTATGAAATTACTACCAATATTATAAAATCTGGTATTTCAACAGCAGATTCTATTCATATTACAGGTTATGATGTAAACACTGAAGAATACAATAATGTAGTTTTTGATAATCCTATTGAATTTATTACAGGAGATTCTATTGTATACACTACAGATGGAACAGCAATTCCAGGATTAGTATCAGGTCAAACTTATTATGTTGAAGTTTTAGTTAGAGATCCAGGAAAAATTAAATTATATCTTTCAAGAGGTTTAATTGGTACTGAAACTAATGTTAAATTAGATTTACAACCATTAGAAGGTAATCATAATTTCACAAAATTATCTCATAATAATAAAAAATTAGCAACAAATAAAGTTTTAAGAAAATTCCCATTATATCAAAACTTATTTGTTTCTGGAAAAGGTGAGACACCACTTAATGATATTGGTATGATGATTGATGGTGTTCAAATAAAAACACCAATATCTGAAGATTACATTTATTATGGTCCATTAACTTCTGTTGAAGTTTATAATGGTGGATCTGGTTATGATATTATTAATCCACCTAAACTTATCATAGATGATAGTGCAGGTACGACTGCTTTATTAGAACCAGTAATAACTGGTTCAGTTAAAAAGGTTTATGTAGATCCACACGAATTTGATATAAATGATGTAATTTCAGTTTCTATTACTGGTGGTAATGGTATTGGATGTCAATTAGAACCTGTTGTAAGTAAAAGAGTTCGTGAATTATCTTTTGATAGTAGAGATATATTCTTTTCTGGTGGTTTATCTATTGAACAAGAAACAATTACCTTTACTACAGAGCATAATCTATCAAATGGTGAGGTAGTTTACTATAATAGCAACGGTAATGCTAATCTTGGTATAGGTCCTGCATTTGATACTACAAATACTTCAGATGGAACATTAGCAACTGGTGCTCCATACAATGTTAGTGTTGTCAATACAAGAACTGTTCGTCTTTATAATTCTTATGAAGATGCAATGACAGGTATTAATACTATTGGATTATCTACTGCTACTAATGCAAGTGGTATTCATAAGTTTAGAACATCTACTAAGAATGTATTACAATCAGTTAAAGTATTAAATTCTGGTTCTGGATACACATATAGAAAATTAAATGTAAAACCATCAGGAGTTTCTGTAGCATTTGATACTATAAACTTTAAAAATCATGGTTTTAGTGATGGTGATTTAGTACAATATCATAATACAGGTACTGGTGATCCAAATCCAAATTCAATTGGTGGATTAAGCACCACTACTGGATATTATATAATGAAGATTGATGATGATTCCTTTAAATTAGCAAATGCAGGAATTACTACTACACCATCAAAAGTAAATTATGATAGAGGAGAATATGTTAATTTAACAACTACAGGAATTGGATATCAGACATTTAAATATCCTGATATTTCTGTAAATTGTGAGGTTTCCTATGCTTCAACAGTTACAGGATCGTTTAATTTCACTCCTGTCATTACTGGTGAAATATCTCAGGCATATTTGTATGAGGAAGGAGATAATTATGGATCTCAAATCCTTAATCATGAAAAAAATCCTGTTGTGGAAATAAAAGTAGGAAAAGATGCTGAAATAAAACCAATTATAGTAGAAGGTAAGATAGTTGATGCTGTTGTCTTGGATAGAGGTAAAGATTATTTTTCATTACCAGAAATTGAAGTTGAAACTACTGGAATTACAACTACTGGTGTTACTGGTAATGGTGCTATTTTAAGACCTGTTATTACTGATGGAAAATTAACTAGTATTGTAGTTATTAATGGTGGTATTGGTTATGATGTTAATAAAACAAACTTATATGTAAAATCAACAGGAATAAATGGGCTTCTTGAACCTAGAGTTAGAAGGTTAACTGTTGACAATAGAAAGAGACTTGGTGCATTTGGTATAGAAGGTACTGATGAAGAGTTGCATTTTGGTTTATATGGATATAATGAAGATATAGCAAATACTTTTGGTGATGATGGAACATCACACTCTCCTATTATTGGATGGGCATATGATGGAAATCCAATATATGGTCCTTTTGGTTTCTCTAAATCTGATGAATTAGGTCCAGGAGTTAGATTGATGAATCCAGGTTATAAACTGGATATGTCAAAAGTTGATAACAGACCAAATGTTTTTGATGAGGGATTCTTTACAGATGATTACTATTTCGATTCTTCAGGTGATTTAGATGTTCATAATGGAAGATTCTGTAAAACTCCAGAGTTTCCAAATGGAGTGTATGCATATTTTGCAGGTGTTACAACTGCAATGTCTGGTCCAAATATTGGAAAATTAGAACCTAAGTATCCATATTTTATTGGTAATACTTATCGTTCACCTTTCATATCATCAAACACTACTTTATCACATTCCTTTGACTTTAATAGTACATCATTTGCTAGAAATACCTTCCCATATAAAGTCGGTGATTCTGATGCAAATAATGATTTTATTATAGAGTCTAATGAGCGTGTAAGACAGTTAAGTACAATAGAATCTGTAACTGTTGGTGAAATTGATGGATTAGAGGTTTTAGATGGTGGTACTGGATATCAAGTTGGTGATTTTACTGTTTTTGATAATTCTGGAACTTGGGGTTCTGGTCTTCGTGGACAAGTTAAGAGTATTGCTGGTTTAGGAGTTTCTTCTATTGAGACTGAATTAGAATCTTATGAGAATGCAGTATTTACTTGGAAGAATAATACTGAAGTACAAGCACATTATTTGCCATTTATTGAATTAAATGATAGAGATACAATATCTGTATCTGGACTTAGTAGTTCTATTGTAAATTTAACAGATTCTTTCCAAATTGGTGTAAGTACTAATACGATAGGATTAGCAAAATCAATGACTGCTAATGCAGTTGTTGATGGTAGAGTTGATGACATCTATGTAAATATTATACCAAATACTGTTTCTATCGGATCCACTTTAAAAATAGATCAAGATGAATTACTTAAAGTATTGAATATCTTTAATATGGGATCAATTCTTAGAGTCAAGAGATTTGGACCTGGAATTGCACATACTTATGGATCTAATATTGATATATTGAATAGTCATATCAGTATACCAGTTAGAACTAAGCAATTTGAATCAAAAATAAACGATAAGGTATATTTCAACGCAAGTCAAGCAGTAGGAACTGGTGTTACTGTTGGTGGTGGTATTACTAAGGAATATAGAATTGGTGATACTATATCTGAAGTTTCTATTCCAACTCGATCAATTTATCTGCCAAATCATCCATTCAAAACTGGTCAGAAGTTAATCTTTAGTAAGAGAGGAACTGCAAACTCTTTAATCGTTGGTGATACTGAGGAAGCAGTCCTTAACTTCACTCTACCTAATGTAACCACTGATCGTTCAATTGTTTATGCAATTAATAAAGGTCAAAACTATGTTGGTTTAGTTACTCAGGTTGGTGCTGCAACTACTAGTGAGGGATTATTCTT
>CETM01046996.1_pt1 | contig 11907 bp, 9 predicted proteins | sample 361451 | NCBI WGS metagenome assembly CETM01 (sample SAMEA2622690, study PRJEB7988) | marine metagenome | isolation source: saline water (ENVO:00002010), including
ATCGCAAAACTATATGAAAATTTAGATTACAGTAAAGCAGTTCGCTTGATTATGGCTTTAGCGGACTTGGCCAACAAATTTATCAATGAAAAACAGCCTTGGGTTATTGCCAAGGACAACCCCCAATCAGAAGAGTTGCAGGCAATTTGCTCAACCGGCATTAATGCGTTCAGACTACTTATTATTTATATTAAACCAGTCTTGCCCGCTTTAGCGGTCAAAGCAGAATCATTTTTAAAAATTGATCCACTAAATTGGAAGGATCTTTATTATATTCTAACCAACCATAAAATCTCTAAATTCAATGCGATGGTTCAACGAATCGAACCCGACAAGGTGACTATAATGGTCGATGAAACAAAACACGGTTCAGAATCCAAACCAAGCGTTAAAGAGGAAGCCAAAGAGCCTGAAGGTACTTTTGAGCCAGAAATCTCGGTGGATGACTTTTTCAAGATCGATCTCAGGATTGCAAAAATTATTTCAGCATCTGAAATTGAAGACGCCGACAAGCTACTACAATTGCAGCTGGATTTAGGCAAAGATGAAAAAGGTAACCAAATCCACCGTACAGTATTTTCAGGAATCAAATCAGCCTACAAACCGGAAGAAATTATAGGTATGCTGACAGTAGTGGTCGCGAACTTACGGCCACGTAAAATGAAGTTCGGCATTTCAGAAGGTATGATCTTGGCAGCGGGACCAGGCGATAAAGATATTTGGCTTATTGAGCCACACTCCGGCGCAAGCCCCGGTATGCGAGTCACTTGAAGATTCCGATGAAGCAAATAACTGGGCTGACGTTTTCCTTCAACAAATTGATTTAGTTCCAAAAGCACACTGGCGCAATTTTGACGAAAGTAATAAGCTTGATCTCCACCGAGCTATTTGGCGTTGATACGATTAAACGAGCCTCATCCTAAGGTACGAACTTTATGAAGAATTATTCAATTTCTTTAAACTCACGAAAATCTTTATCTACAATTTGCGCCGTGGCATTAGGATTTTTCGCATCGATGTGTGCTGCGCAAGATAGCGTTTTGAGAGACATCGAAAACTCCGTAATAAAAATTTATACAACGCAAGCTGCACCCGATTATTTCACGCCATGGAGACTACTAACTCCGCGTCAAAGCAGTGGCTCAGGCTCTGTGATCGCAGGTAATCAAATTCTCACAAATGCGCATGTCGTGGCAAATGCAAGTTATGTTCAAGCGCAGAAACACAATGATCCACAGAGGTATCTCGCGAGGGTAACTTTCGTCTCACACGAAGCAGATCTAGCCATAATCGCGGTCGATGATCCTAGTTTTTTCTCTGATTTACAGCCTCTGAGTATTGGATTACTACCCGAACCCTTGCAAGAAGTGTCTGTTTATGGATATCCGATTGGGGGGAAGTCGTTGAGCATAACTAAAGGAATCCTATCGCGTGTGGAGCAACAAATTTACGCTCATGCGGGAGCATTTTTGCTGGCGGGCCAAATTGATGCCGCAATTAATCCCGGCAATAGCGGAGGACCCGTAATCGTTGACAACCAAATTGTTGGAGTCGTAATGCAGGCCAGTAGCGGAAGTCGGGCAGAGAACCTCGGTTATTTCGTACCCCCGAGTATTATTCAGCATGTATTAAAAGATAGCACCGACGGCGTTAATGACGGTTTTCCCGATTTAGGTTTTAGAACACAGGCGCTAGATAGCCCGGCGGCGAAAACTGCATATGGCCTGAAAGAAGGTCAAAACGGCGTTTTAGTTATTAAAGTTTTTGAAAACTCTCCTGCAGCTGGAATTTTTAAAGAAAACGACGTGATTTTAAGCATAGACGATTTTGATATTGCTGAAGATGGCACTATACGATTATCTGAAGACTTACTCACAGACTATAAGCACTCCATCGATATGCATCATATTGGAGAAGAAATTCTAGTTCGCTACTCTAGAGATGGAGTCGAAAACTCAGTGAGCCTTCAAGCAGAAAAAGCGCAGGATAACTACAGCCTTGTGAAGGGGGAACAATTCGACAAAACCCCTCAATATTATATTTACGGAGGAGTATTGTTCGTCCCACTTAATATGAACCTAATTAAAAGGTGGGGTAACGATTGGTCTAGATCTGCGCCAGTCAGTCTCTTGCAAATGAGAAACGAGTGGAGCACACCTGACCGGAAAGAAGTTGTAGTAGCGCTGCAAGTTCTGGCAGCTGACGTTAACCTTGGTTATCACGACTGGAGAAATTGGGTTGTAGATTCGGTTAATGGGAGCCCGATTAAGAACTTTAAACAGTTCACCGATATACTTGAGGGAAACTCTAAAGAAAACGTCGTTTTCGAAAACAAAAATGGTTATCAAATGGTTATCAATCACCACCGGGCCAGGGAAAGCGAATCAGATATATTGAAACAATATCGAATACCAGCTGCCCATTCACAAGAATTTATCACTGAAGACTAACTATACAATTAAATGTTCTTGTTAAGCATATTCGCGAATCTGTACGAGGGAAAAAGGAAATAGGTATAACGTCGAACATAAAAGAGTCATTGGTAGACCGCTTTGATGAAGTACCCTCACGGAAACAATGCGACAAATGCGGTTACGCTCGATGTAGGCCTTATGCAGAGCAGAAGCGCTAGTGAAAGGGAACGACATAAACAAATCTCCCCCTGGCGGAAATGAGACGATATTGGCACTATCTAAATCACTTTCGACTTCTTACCTGGCTCTCAATCCCAAACACGGAAAAATCACAACTCAGAAAGTCGCTTGCATAATCGAGGACCAATGTATTGGTTGCATGAAATGCATAAAGGTTTGCCCGATAGATGCAATTGACAGAACACTGCTAAAGCGCAGATTACGCAAGGCATCTAACTGAGCAGATATAATCTATGAATAGAGACGACCGTTTAAAATTCTTTGCTCAACTTAAAAAAGATAATCCAAACCCAAAAACTGAATTAAAATACAACAGTAACTTTGAACTTCTCATTGCAGTAATTTTATCTGCCCAAGCAACAGATACTAGTGTAAATAAAGCTACAGAAAAACTCTACAGAGTAGCTAACACTCCTAAGAGTATTCTTAGCCTAGGGGAGAAAAAACTAAAAGCATATATCAAAACAATAGGTTTATTTAACACAAAAGCAATAAATATCTTAAAAACATGCCAAATTCTGCTTGATAAGCATAAGGGTAAGGTACCGGACACTAGAGCATCCCTTGAAGCGCTTCCAGGTGTTGGCCGAAAGACTGCCAACGTCGTACTAAATACCGCTTTTAGTGAAGAAACGATGGCCGTAGATACCCATATTTTCCGCGTATCTAACAGGACCGGTCTAGCTCCCGGGAAGAACGTACTCGAGGTAGAACGCAATTTATTGAAGAGAATTCCTCAGGAGTACTTACTTAATGCTCATCACTGGCTAATCTTGTTAGGTCGTTACGTTTGTACCGCACGAAACCCTAAATGTGTATCCTGTAAAGTTGAGGAGTTCTGCCGCTACAAATATAAACTTACCAACTAGCCGAGTTAAATTATCGATTTTTTTTTGCAGCAATTCGCATTCTTAGCGCATTAAGCTTTATAAAACCCTCAGCATCTCGTTGATCATAGGAGCCGGCATCATCCTCAAATGTTGCTATGTCCTCATCAAATAGAGAGTTGTCGGATTCACGACCAACCACGATAACGTTGCCCTTATACAATTTCAATCGAACGCGGCCACAAACAAATTTCTGGGATTGATCAATCAGAGCCTGGATCGCCTCTCGCTCTGGAGACCACCAGTAACCATTGTAAATAAGTGAGACATACCTGGGCATAAGATCGTCCTTCAGGTGAGCAAGCTCTCGATCCAAGGTAATAGATTCAATTGCTCGATGCGCCTTTAGAAGAATTGTGCCTCCTGGCGTTTCATAGCATCCTCTTGACTTCATTCCAACATAGCGATTTTCAACAATATCTACTCTTCCGATACCATGAGCGCCGGCTGTCTTGTTCAGCACATACAGCAACTCAGCTGGCGACAAATTTTCTCCATTAACAGATACTGGGTCGCCCCTGTCATACTCTAGGTCGATATAAGTTGCCTCATCAGGAGCACTTTCCGGGGAAACCGTCCATTGCCACATATCCTCCTCTGGTTCATTTGCAGGATTTTCAAGGACACCCCCCTCATAAGAGATATGTAACAAATTTGCATCCATGGAATAAGGTGATTTCTTTCCTCTCTTTTTTTCAACAGGGATGTTGTGCTCAACACAATATTTGAGCAGTCGATCTCTAGAGGTAAGGTCCCACTCCCGCCACGGCGCAATGACTTTCACAGAAGGACTTAGAGCATAAGCTCCCAACTCAAAACGAACTTGGTCATTTCCTTTCCCAGTTGCTCCGTGAGCAATTGCATCTGAACCAGTCTCTCGGGCGATTTCAACCATCCTTTTAGAAATCAGCGGGCGAGCGATAGAAGTTCCCAACAAATATTCGCCTTCATAAAGAGGGTTCGCTCTAAACATTGGAAACACATAATCACGTACGAATTCCTCCCTAAGGTCTTCAATGAAAATCTGCTTGATTCCCAAGGCCTCTGCTTTCTTGCGAGCAGGTTCCAACTCTTCTCCCTGCCCGATGTCTGCAGTAAAAGTGACCACTTCACATTGATATTCCGTCTGCAGCCATTTGACAATAACTGAAGTATCTAGACCACCCGAATAGGCCAGTACAACTTTATTTATTTCCGACACACCAACGCTCTCCGCTTATCTTTCCTGAATCTGCTCCTAAAAAACAAGCATATCCAAGCACACTAGTCTGTGATCAAATTATCCTGGGATTATTCTACCATCAAGTATAGGTCAATATATAATCGAAAGGCCTCTTAACGAGAATTCAGCTTAAGTTAAATTTCAGCTATAATATAAGTCTGAGGTAGAGGGATCATGACCGCAGCTGAGTTAGTTACGATAACCAAACCTGATGATTGGCATCTTCACTTAAGAGACGAAATAGCCTTACAAACGACCGTGCCTGCAACATCTAGAGTTTTTGGCAGGGCCATTGTTATGCCTAATTTAAGGCCCCCAGTCACTTCCGTAGAGATGGCTCTCAATTACCGCTCACGAATATTAAAGCACGAGATCCCAGACTCAAATTTTAATCCTCTTATGACTCTGTTTTTAACCGACAACCTTGATCCTAATGAGATCGTTAGCCTATCTAACGAAGAATCTGTTGTTGCTGTAAAGTATTATCCCGCAGGTGCGACAACAAACTCCGATACGGGAGTAACTAATATAAAAAATGTATATCCGGCCATAGAAAAGATGGCTGAGCTTGGTGTGCCGTTACTCCTGCATGGCGAAGTCACGGAGAATCAGATTGATATATTTGACCGAGAAAAGGTCTTTATCGAAACTATTCTAGCCCCCCTGATCGAGAGATATCCAGATCTCAAGGTAATATTAGAACACATCACAACAAAAGACTCAGTTGAATTTATTGAGAGTCAGTCTTCGAGAATTGCAGGTACAATCACTATTCATCATCTTCTATATAATCGGAATGATATGCTTGTGGGTGGAATCAAACCCCATCTTTACTGTCTTCCAGTGCTTAAAAGAAATATTCATCAGTCCTCACTGATTCGAGCCGCGTTGGGAGGTAACCCAAAGTTTTTCCTTGGAACTGATTCTGCTCCTCACGCTAGACCTGAGAAAGAAACTAGCTGCGGATGCGCGGGCATATTCTCATCGCCGGCCGCTATCGAGCTGTATACTCAATTTTTTGCTGAACATAATAGTCTTTCAAGACTTGAAGGGTTTGCCAGTTTTTTTGGCGCCGACTTTTATGGACAACCAAGAAATAAGGAAAAAATTACTCTTGAACGTAAATCATGGCGGATGCCAGAGCAATATCAACTTGGGGATGTGCCGACAATTCCGATTATGGCTGGAGAAATAGTAAACTGGCAATTGAAAGATAGTGCAGAAAAATGACAGCGAGAAATACAATAGAAAGCTCTCCTTCACCGCTAGCGGATAGATTTAGAACCTATCTACCAGTAGTAATCGACATTGAAACAGGTGGATTTAATTCAGCAACAGATGCTGTCCTAGAAATTTCCGCCGTCATTTTAAACATGGATAAAGATGAAAAGCTGGTGATAAACCAAACTTTTTTCAGCAGAGTCATTCCTTTTGAGGGTTCCAATATTGAAGATTCTGCACTTAAATTCACAGGAATCGACCCCTATCACCCTCTACGAGCTGCAAGGCCTGAAAAGATTGTTTTTCAAAATATGTTCAAACTTGTCAGAGATGCCATGAAATCAAATGGTTGCAAAAGAGCAATTTTAGTCGGTCACAACTCTCATTTTGATCATAGCTTTTTAAACGCAGCCAGCGAACGAAACCTACTAAAGAGAAATCCCTTTCATCCTTTTTCTTCTTTCGACACTGCGAGTTTAAGCGGCCTAGCCTACGGACAAACAGTCCTCGCCAGAGCTTGCGATGCTGCGAAAATAGCATTTGACGATAATCAAGCTCATTCAGCTAAATATGACGCAGAAAAAACAGCGGAGTTATTTTGCAAGATTGTAAATAAATGGAAGGATCTCGGGGGATGGCCGCTGCAAAATGCAGATAAATTTTAACAAATTTTCTTCGCAAATACGCTGACTACTCGGAACCAGAGTCTGACTCGCTTTTCTCCGCAGAAGCTTCAAGCACCGGGAGTAATTCACCTTTATCATGCATCTCTGTAATTATGTCGCACCCACCAACAAGTTCGCCCTCAACGAATAATTGAGGGAAGGTAGGCCAATTTGAAACTATAGGGAGGTTTTGCCGTATCTCAGGATTACTTAGGACGTCGACATAGGCGAATCGCTTTCCACAAGACATCAGGATCTGAATGACCTGTGCGGAGAAACCACATTGCGGGTGCTCTGGACTTCCTTTCATGTAAAGCAGTATGCCGTTTTCATCAATTTGTTCTTTGATGGTGTCCTCGATGCTCATGTTTTTAACCCGAAAGGCGATTTGCAAGCTGAAAGTATAGTTTAAGCAAAGTCACTTGTCAGCACCCTAAAATATAGAAATGGCGTTATGGCATTTTTGATGGGCTACCCCAACCTCCTCCCCCAGGAGTTAGAATAGTTAATTTATCCCCTTTGCTAGCTTTGAATGAACATTTACCTGGGATTGGATTGTTGTTAAAAAGATTCTTGCCAGGATCTCCCGATTCTCCTCCATGGAGACCCCATGGACTAGTGGTTCTCCTCTCACTCAAAATCGTTACGTGAGCATCATCTAGAAACTCATATTCCCGAATAATTCCATCACCGCCTCTATTTATTCCTTTACCACCAGATTGACGTCTAAGTTCATATCGACTAATCCTCAATGGATAGTGCATCTCGACACTCTCTACTGGCGTATTCAAGGTATTTGTCATGTGGCTATGCTTACCGTCAAGCCCTTTAAAAGTCGGCCCTCCGCCTGTACCACCTGCTACCGTTTCGTAGTAATCCCAGCGACTACCTTTGTCCTCGTCAATTAAACCCATCGCTATATTATTCATTGTTCCCTGCGCAGCAGAGGGTACCAGCGCAGGAGAAGCCTTTGCTAACACTCCAAAAATCAAATCTACCAAACGCATTGAGGTTTCGACGTTCCCGGCTGCAACAGCAGCAGGTCTTTTTGCGTTCAAAATAGACCCTTCACAAGTCTTGATTTCTATATTCCGAAATAGCCCATGACAGGCTGGAGTGTACGATGGCATCAAACAGCGAAAACAATAATAACTCGCAGCAGCCACAACGGCTTCAGGACAATTCAAATTTCCTTTAACCATAGTCGATGAGTCTGTGAAATCCAAAATTACCGAATCAGATAATATTTCCATTTTTATTGCTAATCTTATGTTGACCGTTCCACAACCATCATCATCTAAAAAATCTATAAATTTATAGGTTCCCGGTCTCAATTTAGAGATTGCAGCTGATGATATTCCCTCTGCAAAATTGTTGAGCTGCTCTATATTTCGTAGATAAGTTGTCCAGCCTATTCTTTTAATCAATTGTTCTAATCTAATCGTACCTATTTTGTTGGCACCTGCCTGCGCGGCAAAATCGCCTGTAAGAACATTATCAGCAATTCCAAGGAGCTGCGCCGGACCCTTCTGCAATACCCCACCTCTATACAGAAAGGTCGGCGGAATAACTAAACCTTCCTCTTCTATATTAGATGATATAGGCATAGAGCCAGGTATATTACATCCAATATTTGCATGATGAGCACGATTTACAACAAAACCAACCAAGCGACTAGCATCAAGAAATACTGGGCTAATAACAGTCACATCTGGCAAGTGAGTACCACCTAAGAATGGATCATTAAGAACTAATAAGTCGCCTCGCATCCAGTCTTTATCCCTGACAATAGAATGCATCGCATATGCCATGCTCCCAAGATGAACGGGCATATGATCAGCTTGTGCAAGCATTTCCCCCTTTGTATCGAAAATAGCACAAGAGTAGTCAAGACGGTCTTTGATATTGGGTGAGAAGGCTGCCCTTTTCAATACCAAGCCCATTTCATCGCAGATTGCAGATACCCTGCTAGAGAAAAGATTTAGTTCAATTGGATCTATACAATTCATAACACTGAGAGTATCGAATCACAGCTCTCCGAGCAATTATTCGCTGCTCATTGATACATTATCGTGAAACAGATATGATTGAGACCATCACATGGGTAGCGAGAGCTACCCATTTTCGTTTTACTGAAACAATTAGGTTACGCACAGCAGAATACTATGCACAAATTCAGTTAGACACGGATTTTATTTTATGACCATACAACACTTTCTAACATTAAAGGACTTACCTGTCGTCGATATACGGGGAATTGTTGAGCGTGCAGCAGAGTTGAAGAATGATCCTAATCTCGCAGCAAATGTATCCAGAAAAACGTTAGGATTAGTTTTTGAAAAGTCTTCGACAAGAACGCGAGCAGCATTCGAAGTCGCTATGACTCAAATAGGTGGATCTTCCATGTTTTTAAAAAGTTCAGACTCGCAACTTGGCAGAGGTGAACCTATAGAAGATACATCAAGAGTGCTCTCCAGACTTGTAGACTGCATAGCTCTGAGAACAGACAAGCACAGCAAATTAGAGAATTTTGCGGAACATTCAAGGGTGCCAGTCATAAATGCACTCACTGATGAATTTCATCCCTGCCAACTATTGGCAGACATGCAAACTTTTATCGAGAAGAGGGGCGATATCAGTGGTCGATCTGTTGCTTGGATAGGTGATGGCAACAATGTATGCCAGTCCTACATTAACGCAGCTGAAGTTTTTAACTTTGAATTGCGAATCAGCTGTCCAAAAGGCTTTGAACCTGACAAAAATTTGCTATCCCATAATGCAAAAAGAGTGTGCCTGATTAAAGATCCGATCCTGGCCGTGGAGGGAACCGATCTTGTAGTAACCGACGTTTGGGCCTCCATGGGGCAAGAAGAAGAGCATAAAGAGCGAGCAAGCGCGTTCAAAAATTTTCAGGTGACATCAGAGCTGATGTCATTTGCCAATAGAAGCGCTTTATTCATGCACTGCCTGCCAGCCCACCGTGGAGAGGAAGTCTCCAGCGAAGTAATCGATGCGCGTGATTCGGTGGTCTGGGACGAGGCCGAAAATCGTATGCACTCACAGAAAGCACTTCTAGAATTCCTAATATAACTAGCTTTTAAACTCTTAGAGTAAAGGCCGCACTTACCACTATATATGGTAACAAGAATTTAATGAAAAATTGAATCATGCTGGTTCGAATTACCCATCCTAAAGTAATTAAATTTCCAACATTTTGCACCAAATAAGTGCGTAGAACATCTGAATCACCGTTTCTGTTCAGTAAGCACAATCTATCAACATTTTACTAACAAACTACCCACTGAAAAACCGCTTGCAAATTTACGTGCACCGCATTATGTTGTGTGATCTAGGTTTCGATTATCTACATATTGTACTAAAGAGTTTTACACCCAACGATATTATGGGTATTGCAACTGCCAGCTTGGATAAAGAAAGTGGCTTAAATTACGGAATTCAAGGAACAATTTAGCTCTCTTCGCAATCCTTGAAGAAATACAAAACTTAGCAATTGCATTGAAACGAGAAAAGAGTTGAAAAAAGAATTAAAGTCTCGCGAGAAAAACACAATATATAGTATGGAAGTTTGACAACGTTAAATTGCGAACATAGTCAGCAGAATAGCAACCCAAAAGCTTCTATAAAGCAAAGGTAGCATCGCAACTTAGGCAGAGTTTTAATTTTTAGGAAAACTGCCATTCAACTGAGTCAGAGCCAAAGAAGCAAGCCTTGGAAAAAGGCTTTAATTGGAAGAAAAATTTTGGAGTAAAAGAAAAAATGCAACCTGATGTAAGAATTAAAGATAGCTCCTCCTTCAAAGAAAGATCAAGCAATGACGAGTCAATTTCTATGACGGATACAGCACCGGGGCAGCTAAGGGTTATAAAAAGAAATGGCGCTGTAGTGGCCTACGATGAGAGTAAAATTTCTGTAGCAATTACCAAAGCTTATTTAGCGGTTGAAGGTGGACAAGCGGCAGCGTCAACGAGAATACATGAGTCCGTCGCACAGTTGGCGAGACAAATCACAGATATTTTCAAAAGACGTATGCCATCTGGTGGGACAATACATATAGAAGATATTCAAGATCAAGTCGAACTGGCGTTAATGCGAACCGGGGAGCACAAAATAGCCAGAAGCTATGTCATTTATCGAGCAGATCATGCTCGAATTAGAGAGCAAAACAAAGAGCAACGGGAAGACAATCATCCAGAAATTACCGTGACATTAGAAGACGGTAGAGAAGGTCCCTTAGACACGTCGCGGCTTCTTACCGTGATTTCTGAGGCTTGTGATGACTTGACAGGCGTCTCAGCAGACACAATTTACAATGAAACCTTAAAGAATCTCTATCCCGGCGTAAAAATGGAGGATGTCAGAACTTCATTAGTAATGACAGCTCGAACTTTAGTCGAACATGATCCTAATTATTCCTATGTAACAGCTCGTTTACTCTTAGATTCGCTAAGATCCGAAGCGCTGAGGTTTTTAGGAATCGCTGAAGCCGCCACGCACACAGAAATGCACTATCGTTATGCCGCAACATTAAAGACCTATATCGAAAAAGGTGTTGAATTGGACTTGCTCTCACCACACCTGCTGGAATATGACTTAAACGTATTAGGAGAAGCTCTAAAGGCAGACAGAGATCAACAGTTCACCTATTTGGGACTTCAAACCCTTTATGACAGATACTTTATTCATAGTGAAGGGGTTAGGTTTGAGTTACCGCAGGTTTTCTTCATGAGGGTCGCAATGGGTCTGGCTTCGAATGAAGATGATCGAGAGCAGAGAGCCATAGAATTTTATAACTTAATTTCAAGTTTTGATTACATGGTTTCAACACCACAATTATTTAATTCGGGAACTTTGAGACCTCAATTGTCGTCATGCTTTTTGACAACAGTCCCAGATGATCTTCACGGCATCTATTCTGCCATAAGAGACAACGCCATGCTCTCAAAGTGGGCCGGTGGTCTCGGGAATGATTGGACTCCAGTACGAGCATTGGGTGCGCACATAAAAGGCACTAATGGTAAATCCCAAGGTGTCGTCCCTTTTTTAAAGGTGGTAAATGATACCGCGGTTGCCGTTAATCAAGGAGGGAAGCGTAAGGGAGCTGTGTGTTCTTATTTAGAAACTTGGCATATGGACATAGAAGAATTCCTAGAGCTAAGAAAAAACACCGGTGATGACCGTCGCAGAGCTCACGATATGAATACCGCAAATTGGATTCCAGATCTATTTATGAAGCGGGT